>VTLG01005840.1_pt1 | contig 36169 bp, 57 predicted proteins | sample 4694571 | NCBI WGS metagenome assembly VTLG01 (sample SAMN12604809, study PRJNA352737) | marine metagenome | biome: ENVO:00000447; feature: ENVO:00000209|ENVO:00000569|ENVO:01000036; material: ENVO:00002151; isolation source: viral sequences binned using virsorter ...
ACACGACACATACGATTGCTCCCGAATGGGAACACGTTGCGTTTATGGGTATTACATAAAAAGATAAATACTCGCTGCTCCTACGGGGGCAGCTTTTTTTTAGCTTTATAGTATAATTTAGATAGTCAGGGAGCCTGATGCCTTGAGATACACGGAAGGCTGAAAGCTGTAATGGCAGGGCGGAAGCGGGGTTTCCGATCTATCCCCTGATTAAATTATCTCGTTTATACATATATTTGCCCCAACTTCTTCTTCGTTATTAGCGTACTGTTTAGAAGCGATAACTTTTATTACTTGGCAATCATCTAGGTATGCAACCCCGCTAAGAGCGTCTAAAGTAGAGCGTACTAACTTATCTAAGTCATTTCTTTTTACTAAGTATTGCTTGGGAGCGTTATTTTTTACTTCGCCTTTGCTGTTAAAATGATCTTTCCGGCGTTTAAGTTTAAATACTAACACAACCTCGCAAGCTCCCGTAAAAGGTTCTTTAATAAATTTCCGAGCAACTTTATTAACTAAACCCCGCCATGATTTTACTCGCTTACATGATTCGATCATTCGTCCCCGACCTAGATAAGTTTTACTCCCTTGCGGAGCCGGTTCTATTCCATTAACGAGGAAATTATAAAATGTCATTTAATCCGCAGGGATATCCTTTCACAGCATTGCCAACTAATCTTAGAGGTAAATTACAGCCGAATCAACTAGCCGTTCTTTGGGTTATACAAAGTTATGCAAGTAAGGAAGATCAAACCTGTTATCCCTCGCTTTCCTCTATAGCAAAGTTTTCTTGTATAAGTAAAAGAACAGCCCAATGCGTTGTTAACCAGTTAGTTGCTTTAGGTTATCTAGAACGTTTTTATCAGAGGGGCAAAAACGGAGAACAAAAATCTAACTTATATAAAGTAACGGTTTGGCACTTAGTTAATGTCCCAGATCCCAGTATCAATAGGCGTGGCAAATCCTGCACCCCCGCAGCAGATACTAGCCCCCCTATGCAGAATATACGCCCCCCCATAGCAAATGCTGCCACCAAACTAGATACAATAGAACTAGATACAGATAAACTAAATAAAAAAAATAAAAAAGAATATTCGGAAGCTTTTAATAATTTTTGGTTTAAATATACAAAAATGAACTTTGATAAATCAGTAAGTCAATCTAAGAAACCCGCATATACTTATTGGCAAAAACTAAAACCGGAAGTGAAAGAAAAACTTTTAGATTGTTTAGAACTAGATTTAAAACAACGTATGAAAAAATATCGAAAAGGAGATTGGGTTCCGATGTTTCCAGATTGTTTTAGATGGATAAAAAACGGCCAATATGAACAGTTTTTAGAGTTGGCATCTTCTAAAAAAGACGTTATTGTAAATAAACAGCCGACTAAAGATAAGTCGAGCGAATTACCTTTTTAACCCCGAACTATGTTTTACCGAAGAACCGCAGTAGATAGAGACTCTACTTTTTACGCCCCAAAAGTAGAATGTTTTGCTTGTAATGATAGCGGTATTGTTTCTAATAGTGATAGAGCTATTAATAGAATTATTCCCGATTACGATAGAAGTCCCGAAGGTAAAATAAGGGGCGGACAAGATCTAGCTATTATCTGTCATTGTAAAGCCGCCCACGGAAACGATGAACGAAGCGGATATAGAGACGCTAACGGAAATATAAGAACCGTACAAAACCAATACGGCGATATGCAAGCTTTAGGTTTCGAACTAGAAAAAGAAAAGATACGCCAAGTACATATAGATAGAAAAAAACTTTGGGAAACTACCGTTAAAGAGATGAATGACTTACGATTAAAACAATCTAAAGGCGAAAAGATAGAAACGCCCTATTATATAAAAGTCGTAAAAGAAGAATTAGGTAAAATAGATAAAATGTTTTCTTTCCCTTCTTAATCATGAAAAACAACGAACAAGTCGGCGAGCTTTGGTTTTCCGAAAAAGATGCAAGCTTACATCAGAAAACTAAAACTGGTTTTAATTCTTTTAAATGGAGGAACTTAGATCAGTTAATAGAAAAACATTTTAAAAAGCATTTTGAACTAAATGACTAAAATTAATGATCTTAAAGGCGACCATAAGAACGCTCGTAAAAGAACTGATCGTTCTGCTTCATTAATACAAAAGTCTTTAGAAAAATATGGAGCCGCACGTTCTATTGTTATAGATGAAGATAATAGAATACTAGCCGGAAACGGTACTATAGAAGGAGCAAAAAAAGCCGGTTTAGAAAACGTAAGAGTAATAGAAACCGACGGGCGAGAAATTATAGCCGTTAAAAGAACGGGTTTATCAGAAGATGAAAAAGTTGGTTTAGCTTTAGCCGATAATCGTTCTAGTGATCTTTCCGAATGGGATAATGAAATGTTAGAAATGTTAGCCTCCGAACACGATATTTCAGATTGGTTCGATAATAAAGATTTAAATGATTTAGGCGAAAAACCTAAAAGAGAAGCTAACGGTATTTTAAAAGATAGGTTTGGCGTTCCTCCTTTTAGCGTTCTTAATGCAAGAGAAGGTTGGTGGCAAAACCGAAAAAAACTTTGGTTAGATATAGGAATCAAGTCTGAAGTAGGTAGAGAAGAAGAACTTACTTACAACATTAGTAAAGGCGATGTTGGAAAACGTATTATGCAAGCCGGAGGGTCTACTTCCGTATTCGACCCCGTAATAACTGAGTTAATTTATCGTTGGTTTAGTAATACTAATTCGGTTATATTAGACCCTTTTGCGGGGGGTAGTGTTAGAGGTATAGTCGCTGCTATTTTAGGAAGAAAATATATCGGCGTAGACTTAAGAAAAGAGCAAGTTGAAGCTAATAAAGTACAAGCTATAGAACTTTTAGACTATAAAGAAGATTATTTCGCCAATACTTTTAAAAATTATGGCGATTTAACTCCCGTAGAAAAAATAGGTAATAATTTCGTAAAAAGAGATGATTTATTTGCAGTTAACGGGGTTAACGGCGGAAAAGTAAGAACTTGTTATTATTTAGCCCAAAACTCTAAAGGTTTAGTTACCGCCGGAAGTAGGGAAAGTCCACAAGTTAATATAGTCGCCCATATTGCTAAAGAACTAGGAATACCTTGTAGAGTCCATACCCCCGAAGGAAAACTTAGTCCGGAAGTAGAAGCCGCAAAAAATATAGGAGCCGAAGTTATACAACATAAAGCCGGATATAACAGCGTAATAATAAAAAGAGCAAAAGATGACGCTATAGAACAAGGTTTTACTGAAATACCTTTTGGAATGGAATGTTGTGAAGCTGTTGAAGCTACTAAAAACCAAGTTAAAAATATTCCTCCCGATACTAAACGTATCGTTATTCCCGTTGGTTCCGGTATGTCTTTATCGGGTTTATTACATGGACTAATAGAAAATAATCTAAATATTCCAGTTTTAGGAGTAAGAGTAGGAGCCGATCCTACCGATAGATTAAATAAATATGCCCCTAAAAATTGGCGTTCTATGGTTGAGTTAGTTTCTAGTCATTTAGACTATCATCAACATGAAAACGAAAATACCTTTTACGGTTTAACTTTAGACCCCGTATATGAGGCTAAGTGCATAAAATTTATAGAAGAAGGCGATCTTTTATGGGTTGTAGGTATAAGGCAAACATCTTTACCGGTAAAAACTAACCAACCTAAATGGATTACTGGAAATAGTGTAAATATAGATAATTTAGTTACTGAAAAAGCTGACTTAATTTTTTCATGTCCGCCATACGTCGATTTAGAAGTTTATAGCAAAGACCCGAACGATCTTTCTAATATGTCTTTCGAAGCGTTTAAAGAAAATTATGCCGAAATTATTAAAAAAAGTTGCGACCTTTTAAATGAAAATAGTTTTGCTTGTTTTGTAGTTGGGGAAGTTAGAAAAAAAGATGGAACTTATTATAACTTTGTAAGTGAAACTATAGACGCCTTTATAAAAGCCGGTTTAAGTTATTACAACGAAGCGATACTTATAACTATGGTTGGGAGCCTTCCTTTACGTTGCGGCAACGGTTTTACTAAATCTAGGAAGCTTGGAAAAACACATCAAAACGTTTTAATTTTCGTTAAAGGAGATCCCGCTTTAGCTACCCAAAAATGTGGACTTTGTGAGTTTGCCGACCCTTCTGCATTTATAGAAGAAAACGAAATAATTTAAACTTTTAGAATTAATAAGCTAACCTAATAATAAATCTTATTTAATTTTGGCAGCCGATAAAACCACGCAAGCAGAAGTAGAAATGCGAGTAGCAAGATTGGGAAGGATTATTGCTAACGGAGGAAAGCGTTCGGATTGTATACGATATGCGGCGGAAAACTGGGGGGTATCAGAGCGAACCGTAGATAGATATTTAATGAAAGTAAGAGAACAATTTAAGGGAGATTGGAACATAGAAAGACCGGAACTTATGGCCGTAATACTTACACAATATTCATCTATACACATGGAAGCTAGAAGAACGGGGCAACTACATATAGCTCTAGGAGCAACAAACGCTATGGCAAGATTAGCCGCTCTAATTACATGACTATTTGCCAAAGAGTAAAAGGAAACATTTTATACGGCGAAGGTCAATATAAGTTACCGGAAGTTGCCGAAGTACAAAAAAGAGTTACTAAGGACTTACTCCCGCATCAACAAAAGTTTTGTGAAGATATAGACCATAGAAAACTAGCTCTAGTTTGCGGTTTTGGAGCCGGTAAGACTTATGCCTTAGTAAGTAAAAGTATTATTTTGGCATCTATGAACGTAGGTTGTATAAGTGCTATTTTCGAGCCGACGGCTCCTATGTTAAGAGACATTCTTATGCGTACTATGAATGAACTTTTAGAACTTTGGGAAATACCTTTTACTTTTAGGGCTAGTCCACTTCCGGAATATCAGCTTCAGTTTAAAGAAGGAGTCCACACTATTTTGTTAAGAACGATATTAACTTACCAACGTTTGCGTGGACAAAACTTATGTGCCGTAGGTTTCGATGAAGCCGATACGGTAAATAAACGTGATGCTGAACAAGCAATGAACATGGCTCTTGCTAGACTTAGATCGGGCGATGTTCAACAGTTTTACGCTACTACTACTCCCGAAGGTCATTCTTGGGCGTTTGATACTTTCGAAAAAAACGCTAAAGAAGATACTAGGTTAATAAAAGCAAAAACTTCTGATAATCCTTACCTTCCCGAAGGTTTTATAGATTCGCTCCTAGAAAACTATCCGCCGCAACTTATCCAAGCATATTTAAACGGTAACTTCTGCAATTTAACTACCGGCCAAGTCTACGATAAGTTTGATCGAAATATACACGTTTTAGAAACCGACCCCGTTATTAATGAACATGAGCCTATCCGAGTTGGGATAGATTTTAATATCGGCAACATGAACGCAGTAATTGGTATAGCGACGGCTAATAAATTTATAGTTATAGATGAAATCGCTAAAAGTCACGACACCGACTCACTCGCTAAAGAAATTAAAGCGAAATATCCGTTTAATAAAATATATGTCTATCCTGACGCTTCAGGCGGAAACCGAAGCACGAATGCTTCGAGAACCGATATCCAAATTTTAGAAAGTTACGGCTTTTTAAATCAATCTGCTCTTTCTAACCCTGCGATTAGAGATAGAGTAAACTCAGTACAAGGAATGTTTTTAAACGGAAAGGGGGAAAGTAAAATGATGATAAGTAAAAAAGCTATCCGACTTATAGAGTGTTTAGAACTCCAAAGTTATAATGAAAAAGGCGAACCAGATAAAGACGCCGGATACGATCACATGAACGACGCTCTAGGATATATAACTTGGCGTTTGTTTAATCCCTTACACATGAACGCCGGTCGTAAAACTGGAATTAGGCTTTATTAAAATTATTGTCTAATATGAAAACAAACTAAGGAGCTTTAAAGTGTACTCAGGTTATAGCCATTACAACCGCCAATCGGTAAGTAGAGGAAAAGATATAAACGACCCTAATAATACTTGGTTCGAGCAAGAGCCACATTGGATATTAATAGAAGATTTACTAGGCGGAACTTATCAGATGCGTTCTAAACATAGAAAGTATTTAATGCAAGAGCCGAGGGAGTTAGATGAAAGTTACGATAACCGTTTAGCTCGTTCCGTTTGCCCTCCTTACTATATACGTCTAGAAAGAATGTTGGCCGGAATGCTAACTAGAAAACCCGTAAGGCTAAATGACACAAGCGATGATTTAAGAACCCAACTTTTTGACGTAGATTTAATGGGGAACGACCTTAATGTTTGGACTTACGAAACCGCCCGAAAAATGATTCGTTACGGACATGTTGGGGTTTTAGTAGATGCCCCAAAAACAGGCCAAGGCGGTAGACCTTACTGGGTAACTTATACGCCTAGAGATATTTTAGGTTGGCGGACTGAAATGATCGAAGGACAATTACAGTTTACGCAATTAAGACTATTAGAAAAGGTAAGCGAACCCGACGGACTTTACGGCGAAAAGATTACTGAGCAAGTTAGATTACTAACTCCCGATAGTTATGAAATACATCGTAAAGATAAGAATAATAAATATACTTTGTACGAGGAAGGGACTAATCCTTTAAATCGTATTCCTTTTTCCGTAGCGTATTCTAACCGCCTTAATTTATTAGAATCTAGACCGCCGATGTCAGATATAGCGGAACTAAATTTAAAAGCTTACCAAATACAAAGTGACTTAGATAATCAACTACATATTTCTGCTGTACCTATGTTAGCGTTTTATGGCTTTTCTCAGGCGGCAGAAGAGGTTTCGGCGGGACCCGGAGAAGCTATAGCCTTTCCCCCCGACGGACGGGCAGAATATATAGAACCTGACGGGAAAAGCTACGAGGCTCAGTTTAAGAGATTAGATAGGTTAGAAGGACAGATAAATGAGTTAGGTTTAGCAGCCGTATTAGGCCAAAAATTATCTGCAGAAACAGCCGAAGCAAAAAAAATAGATCGTTCGCAAGGCGACTCTACAATGATGGTCGTTGCCCAACAAATGCAAGATATGATAGATAACTGCCTTCAATATCACGCTAGTTATCTAGGAAGCGAAGCCGGTAGTTGTTTCGTTAATAGAGACTTCTTATCGCAACGTTTAGAACCACAAGAAATACAAGCTTATTTAACTTTATATACCTCCGGAAGTATTACGCAAAAAACATTATTAGAACAGTTAACCGAGGGCGAAGTATTAGGCGACGAGTTCGATGTAGAAGAAGAATTAGAAGCAACGGAAACCGGAGGACTTATAGCTATGGCTCCGCCTAAAAAAGAGGCTGAACCCGACGAGCAAAAATTAAGTGCCGAACCCGAAGATGACGAAAGCTAATAAATGTCCGTTCCCGAAAGTTTTTATCGTGAAACTATAGACCTTAATAGGTTTAGTAATACGGTTGCTCGTGAAATAATTACTAACTATAACAACGTAATTTTAGACTTAACTAATCAACTAGCGGTTATAGATGAAGTAACGGCTCCGGCAACTGTTGCAAGGATTAGAGCGATGTTATCTACTATGAAAGATAGTTTAGAAACTTGGTCGGGAAGTAGCACCGCCGTAATGATAGAACAACTAAATAGTTTAGCTATCTTTCAAACTGACTTTATAGCTAGTGAACTTAGAAAAGTATTTCCTAGTGGTAATATTCCCATAAATGTTGTATCGGTAAGTTCTGACTTTGCCCGTTCCGTAGTTACTACCGACCCAACGCAAATTAATATACTTAACTTACCTAACCAATTAGAACCGGCTGTACAAGGCCGCTTTAGTTTAACGGCGTTAAAAGGTTCGCAAATTACTTTACCTAACGGGGTAGTAGTAGAAAAAGCTTTTAGAGGTATAGCAGATTCACAAGCTGATCTAATAACGAGCCAAGTAAGAATAGGAATAACCGAAGGAGAGTCGATGTCTAAAATAGGAAGGCGACTACGGGGTAGGTTACAGTTCGGAGCTAATCAGGAAATGACGGCTAAAGCTCAACGACTAGCGGGTGGAACGGGTACTAAATTAGCTAATAATCAAGTCATGGCTATTGTAAGAACTACCGTTAACCAAGTTCAGAATGCAGCAAGCCAATCTGTTTATCAAGCAAATAGCGATATAACATCTAAATATCAATATGTTGCTACTTTAGATTCTAGAACCTCTCTAATCTGTGCTTCATTAGATGGCCAAACATTCGATTACAATAAGGGTCCTCTGCCTCCCCAACATTTTAATTGTCGTTCTACTACCGTACCGGTTCTAGATGATGATGAATTAGAACGTAAGTTTCCCGACACTAGACCTAGTGCTACCGGAAGAGTACCCCAAGATAAAAACTACGGAACGTGGCTAAAAGAAAACCCCGCAATCCAAACCAAAACTTTAGGTAACAAAAAAAAGTATTTTAATTATTTAATAGATACTAAAAAAAAGAGTCCTAGAGAGGCTTTACGGCTAATAATAAGAGATGACGGCACAGAATTAACTTTAAAAGATTTAGCTGATAAATATCCAAAAGCAATTTAAAAGATATAATAGTTTTAGTTGCATCTAAAATTATGCCAATGGGTAAGGGGACTTATGGTTCCAAAGTAGGAAGACCTCCTAAAACAAAGAAAAAAAAGAAAAAAGGAACTAAGAAGTAGTTTCTAAAAATGGCTAAATTAAGACGGGTTCCTAAGGATAAAAAAACTGGGGTTCCGAAAAAGTATCTTAGCGGTTCTAAAAATCGTTCGGCAAAAGCTGCTGAAATAAAAAGAACCGCAGAACTTTATGAAAAAGGTCTTTATATAGACATTAAAGCCGTACAAAAATCTAGGGTTGCTCAAGATGCCTCCAAAAGCAAAACCAAAAAGAAAACCGCTAAACGAAAAAGTAAAAAAAGCACTAAAAGCAAAAGCCGAAGGAACTAAATTTTTTTATGGCGAGTTAGCGGAAGTATATAGAAAAGGTCAAGGGGCATATCTTGGTGGTGGCTCTCGTAATGTTTCTATGGGAGCTTGGGCTATGGGTAGGGTGAATAGTTATATGCGTGGCGATAAAGCGAGAACCGTAGATAAAGCAATTTATAATAAATACCGTAAAAAATAATGGCTATTAAGAGAGGAGGCCATACTTTCGACGGGGTAGATAAACCGATTAGAACCCCTAACCATAAAAGTGGTAAATCACACGCCGTTGTTATAAAACAAGGCGACGGGTTTAAATTAATACGTTTCGGAATGCAAGGAGCAAGAACAAAACCTCCCCGTAAAGGAGAGTCTGCATCTGATAAAGCTAAACGAAAAAGTTTTAAAGCACGACACGCAAAAAATATTGCTAAAGGAAAAACAAGTGCGGCATACTGGGCAAATAAAGTTAAATGGTAGTATAACTAATATAAATACAAAGATTACGTCTTTATGGCTGAAGAAAACAAAGAGGTGGCTACGCCCCCTACTCCTAATAACAACGAGGAGCTAAACCTATTAAGAGAGTCCGTAAAAAAGCTAGAAGCAAAAAATTACGAACTTATTGGTAAATTACAAAAAAAAGAAACTAAAGTTCCGGAGGATTACGAATCTTTATTAGCTTTTAAACAAAAAAAAGAACAGGAAGATTTAGAAGCTAAAGGTAAATATTCCGAGGCAACTACGGCTTTAGAACAACAATATAGAGAACGTTCCGCCGAAGATAAAGCCAAAATAGAAGAATTACAGGCTCGTAATAGGGAACTAGAACTTATAACTCCGGCTCTTAGAGCCTTGAGCGATGTAACACATGACCCCGAACTTGTTTTAAATAATTTAGTCCCTAAAGACCAAATACAAATTAAAGATGGTATGCCCGTAGTTATAGATGGATACGAGCAACTTCCCGTAGCTGATTATGTAAAGAATAAGTTAGAAAAAGAAAAACCTTATTTGTTAAAAACTAAAACTATTAACGGAACGGGAGCTCCTATTTCTAAGCCTTCTAATACCGGTAATTTTAGCGAGGAAATGTTAAAGCCATTTTTAAAAAATAGTGAAAATATAACCGAACAATCAAGAATTGCTAAGGTTTATGGTGTAGAAACTTGGCAAAAGTTGAGAGATATTGCTAAAACACGTTAATATATAAATATTAGGCAAAGTTACGCTAGGCCAAAATAGGGTTACGCCCACACCGTACACTTTAGGCTTTATTTAAAAAATGGCTGTTTTAAGAAGTGACGTTATTATCCCAGAGGTTTTTACACCTTACGTTATTCAGCAGACTACCCAAAGAGATAGTTTTTTGGCAAGCGGTGTGGTTGCACCTATGGCCGAACTGAATGCGACAGAAGGGGGTGATTTCGTCAATATACCTTTTTTCAATGCTAACCTTTCAGGCGACTTTGAAGTTTTATCTGATTCTTCATCTTTATCACCTTCTAAGATTGGTACTGGAAAACAAGTAGGAGTTATCCTACATAGAGGAAAGGCTTTCGAATCAAGAGATTTAGCTGCAATGGCTGCAGGTGCCGACCCTATGGCTGCTATCGGACAGAAGATTGGAGCATTTATTGCTAACCAAAGACAGAAAGATTTACTTTCTTGTTTAGGCGGCGTTTTTGGTTCCGTTAATAGTACAACTTCTAGTGCTGCTTTATTTGATCTAACTATAGACGGAGGTTCCGGCGATACTCCTACAGTTTTAAGTCCTCGCCACGTTGCGAAGGCAAAAGCTCTTTTAGGAGATCAAGGAGATAAGTTAACAGCCGTTTGCGTCCATAGTGCTGTTTATTATGACTTAGTAGAGCGTAGATTAGTTGATTACGTTTTAGCTACCGACGGTAACGGCGGTTCTGCTACTCCTTCAGGAGGAACTATTTCCGGAGCTTACGGCGGAGCGGATACTGTTCCTACTTATTGCGGTTTAAGAGTTATCGTTTCAGATGATGTACAAACTGCGGGAAGCGGAGCATCTACTGAATATGCTACTTACTTCTTTACTCAGGGAGCGGTTGCTAGTGGCGAACAGGCCGGACTAACAACTGAGACTGATAGAGATATTTTGGCTAAATCTGACGCTATGGCTATCGACCTTCACTATTGCTACCACCCTGTTGGTACTAAGTGGGCGGTTACTGATACTAACCCAACACGTTCAGTTTTAGAAACTGTAGGCAACTGGTCGAAAGTCTACGAAACAAAGAATATTGGTATCGTAAGAGCTACCAACATTTCCACACAAGACTAGGGGTAATTAATTATGGCTAGTTTATTCGAACTACAAAACCCTCCTTTCGGTCAACTAACTAAAACTAAAGTTATTAAGACAGAAAACGGAGCTATGACACTCACAACCGCTGAGTTAATAGAAGGTATTGTTGACGGTACACCTACAGGTAATAGAACCGTTACTACACCTACTGCTGCCGAAATCTTAACTGCTTTAGGTACTCAGAACAAAGTTGGACAAACTTTCGAGCTTACTGTTGTTAATAAAGCAGCAAGCACACATAAGTTTACTCTTACTGCCGGTTCTGGCGTTACTATAGTTGGCGAGCCTGACATCACAGCGGATACTTCCGGAACTTTTATTTTTAGAGTTACGAGTTCTACTGCTGTTAGTGCTTTTAGAAAATAGTATGGGGTTATTCGCATTTAAGCGAGCAAGGGAAAAAGAGGCTGCCGCTACGGTAGTCTCTAAACCCTCTACAAAAAAGAAAAAACCAAAAACTAATGGCTCTAACCTTACACACAACGATAGGAAGCAACATAGCAAATAGTTACGTTTCGCTTTCCGAAGCCCAAGATATTGTTGATGGGCTAATTGAAGATGATGATGTTGTTGCTTGGGCGAGTTCTACTACCGACCAAAAAAACCGTGCATTATTTACGGCGACGGTTAGGTTAGATAGAGAAAGATTTTTAGGAGCTAGAGTTACTAATACGCAAAATTTACAATGGCCAAGACAAGGAGTTAGAAAACCGGATACTTATATTAATACTTATTCCATTGGCTTTCCTTTTCGTATATCTACAGATTATTTTGCCGAAACTGAAATACCGGAACAAGTAAAAAAAGCTCAAGTAATATTAGCCGTATATTTGAATAACAATAAAGATGGGTTAGGATTAAGCGGTCTAGAGGATTACAAAAAAGTAAAACTTGGTAATCTAGACGTAGAGCCTAATTTTTATGGAGCCGTCGGTGCAGATCGAGTACCTCCACTTTTCGAAAGGTATCTAATCGGACTCCGCATAAGCGGTTCCGGAAACGTAGCCATTAAAAGGAGTTAACAATGCACTATTCCGCAGCGAAAATTATTACAGATCAAACAGCACATACAGGAAGATTCCAATGTGTAAAAGCTTTAGAAAATAGCGTAATAGCCGCTTTAGTTTCTGAAAATATAGACGGAACTAAAACTAGCGTAACTATTAACTCTAATTGTTCTATAGAAGGTAATATTACGAGTATTACTTTAGCGAGTGGCTCGGTTATAGCTTATATCATCTAATGGGTTTAGCTAAAGGACTAAAAAAGGTTTCTAGTAAAACTTTACTTCGTTTAGGGGGTACGGTCACTATAAAAAGAACGACTAATAGTTCTTATAACGATACTTCGGGAGAGGTAAGAAAAATAGAAACTAGCGTAGATGTAAAAGGAAATTTAGAGAACGTATCTAGCGTAGAAGTAAATGATCTTATATCACAAGAAGATAAAAAGCTTTCTATATCCGCCGAAGGTTTAACTTTTACTCCTACTACTAAAGATAAAGTTTTAATAAGTGCAATAGAATATAAGATAGTTAGAGTAGATACAAACGAGCAAGATAATATCGCTATTTATTACGATTTATTTTTGAGGGCGTAATGGTAAGACAAATAAAAATAGATAGAATAGGCGATCATTTTGATCGAGATGTTAAAGATGCCGTAAGAAAAGGAACTTTAAAATGGGAAAGTTTAGTAAAACAAGCAACACCCGTTTGGGATCCTTTACCTAATGAAACCGGCGTAGGTGGTAATTTAAAAGGTAGTTGGCAAAGTACCATAAGAGACTACGAAGGAATAGTAAGTACTAATGTCGAATACTCAGAACCCGTCGCTTTTGGTGTAAGCTTACCTCCTTCTTGGAAAGGTAGATTTAGAACTAGGCAAAACACTATAAAGGGATATCCGGAACTACAAGCTAAACAAGTAATTAATGATATTAAAAAAACTTTTGGGAGGTAGTTATGTCGGCTTTAGATTTAAATTCTATAAGAGCTACAATAGAAAGTAGGTTAGTCGATGAATTAACCAAAGCTCCGCCGCTACCTGTAGTTTTTTATAATCAACCTTTTTCATCTAAGGAATACGAAAGTTTTGTACAATGCCTTACTACTTTTGGCGGTAGTGAATTTATAAGTTTAGGAACGAGTAGCACTAAAGTAAATTCATTAACGGGTTTATTAGTTTTAAATATTTTTACCCCCGAAGGCGAAGGCTCCGGAAATAATCTAATAATAGCTAAACGTTTAAGAGATTTATTTAACGGCGAAATAGTTTCGGGAGTTATATTCGACCCTCCTAGCGGTCCCGAGGTTGTTACAGCTTCGCCCGATGGTTTTTTTCAAACGGAAATTAGATTAACATTTGAAGTGTACGAAACATTATCTTAGATGGAACTTACCGAAGAAATGCTCGTTATATTAGAGCGAATAAAAGGAAATAGAAACCCTAAATATTGGGACGGGCGTTGCCGTAGAGCGTACGAAAAGCTAAAACTAGAAACAAAAGCTGTAAAAAAGCAAAAAAAAGGATAATATAGTCTTAAATACTTTTTCTACTTATGGCTATTTTAAGAGGGGAACAAGGCTCAGTTAAGTTCGACGATGGCGGCGGTACTGCTAGTACTATCGCAGCTACTAGAAACTGGTCTTTAAATATTACTAAAGATTCTATAGATACTACTAAGCACGGCGACACATTTAGAGGAACGCAAGGCGGTTTAATAAAGGGAACCGGTTCTGTAGAACTTTTATATGACCCATCACAAAGTGGAGAATATGCCGCTTTTATAGATGACGTTTTAACCGTAACTGATGATGGAACAGCTATTTTTGAACTTTTTCCTGATTCTTCACAATCAGCTAAGAAATTTTCATTTAACGGAGTTATTACGGAATCAGAGTACGGAGCTAATGTTGGGGACTTACAAGTTATAAATTGTAGCTTCGAAACTAACGGCACTATTACATCGGCAATTTAATTTATGTCCGAAAAAAGAACCGCCGATCTTTTAGTCGATAGCTTTGATCTAACTACTAGAAGAAAATTTGAGGTAAAAAAAGAAAACGGGGAAGTTTTAACTACTTTGTACTTTCCCCCTCTTACAAGGCAAGAAAGAAAACAAGCTATGGCTCTGAATCAATCTGACCTAGCTTTAGATATTTCTACACAGTTACTTTGCCAAATAGCAGAAAAAGAAAACGGAGAAAAGGCGTTTAGTTTTGCTGATGTTGCAAAATTGCAAAGATGCCTTCCCGAAAAAATATTAAATGAGCTAGAGATTTTTGCTTTAGATTTAGAACCCGTTAAGGTAGAAGACGCAAAAAAAGATTAAAAGAGGATAACTGGTTAACATTCGAGTTTTTCCTCGCAAGCGAACTTGGTAAAACTATAAACGAATTACGCTCTAGTATTACCGATGCGGAGCTTGTTTTTTGGGCTGCATTTTACGAAGTAAAAAGAGAAGAAGAAAAAAAGGCTATAGATAGAAAATAAGATACAATAGAAAAAAAGCTTTTAAGAAGTGGCGACAGAATCAAGAATAAATTTAATAGTAAATGCAAGTAACGCTATAAGACCTTTGCAAAGAACTAATGATATTACTAGAAAATTAGCGGGTAATAATAGAAGGCTTGAGCAAAGAATAAATAGAACTAATAAAAGTTTAAGAGCTACGGGAGGTGCTGCCGCCGTTGCCTCTAACGGTTTAAACGCCGTAGCGGGTGCAGCAAGAAATCTTTTATTAGGTTTTGGATTATTTAAAACTGCAGAATTTATTTTATTTAATACCGCTAAACTAGAAACGCAAAGAAAAAGTTTAGAAGTATTAACCGGAAGCTTACAAACAACTAATAAAATTATTAGCCAATTACAAGCCTTTGGTGCAGTTACGCCGTTTAAAACTCAAGATTTAATAGAAACAACTAAACGGTTAAAAGCTTTTGGTTTTACAAACGACGAGCTAGTCGATACCGTTAAACGTTTATCAGATGTAGCCGGAGCAACCGGAGCCGATCTAGATGGTATAACTACAGCCTTCGGACAGATTAGAGCCAAAGGTAAATTACAACAAGAAGAAAACTTACAACTATTAGAAAGAGGTGTAGATATTACCGGCGAACTTAAACGTATTACAGGAAAACAAGGGGTAGAGTTTGAATCTATGATGCGAAAAGGACAGATAAGTGCCGATCTTGTTAACCAAGCTTTAATAAATTTAACTAATACGGGAGGCCAATATGCAGGAGGAGCTATAGCCCAAAGTACAACGTTAGCCGGTAAATTTAGTACTTTACAGGATAATATAGAAAAACTAGCAATAGTAATAGGGGAAGTTCTAACTCCGGCGTTAATGGGAGCTCTAGATGCAGCGAATAAAGTTTTAGGAGGTATAAATAGATTATTTTCTAGTGAGTTTCAAAGGCAAATATCAGGTTTAAGACTTAATCTTTTATCGCCTTTAGATACCACCGGTGATTTAAAAAAAATTACTGATTTCGTAAGTAATATACAACCACTAGGATTAGATGTAGATGCTATAGATTTAAGAATAAGTCAACTACAAGGAACTCTTAAAAATATTAAAGATGTCGGTAATCAGATAAATAAAACTAGAATTGGCGGAACTACTTTAGAAGAACAAAATTTAATGATTTCGACTCGAGAAACTATACAAGCCAAAATAAATGAATTATTAGAAAGAAGAGACTTACTTACTAAAATTAATATAAGCGATAACGATAAGCTAAATAAATTATTAATAGATGGAGCGGGTACTTTATCTGAGCATGAAAAATTATATCAAGGAATAGTATCTACTTTAGCCGACGGCGTTACTAACGGAATAATAGCTGCTATAGATGGAACTAAAAAGTTAGGCGAAGTAGCAAGAGGCATATTAATGGATATTAGAAACCAACTAATTAGGTTCGGCGTTATAAGTATGTTTAAAAGTTTTGGTTTTGATTTTCTAAAGTTTGCAAACGGCGGTCGTCCACCCGTAGGCCGCCCCTCTATTGTTGGAGAACGGGGTCCCGAATTATTCGTTCCAGATTCTGCCGGTACTATAGTTCCTAATCATCAACTTGGCGGCGGTACTAATGTTGTGATTAACGTAGATGCTTCGGGTACGAGTGTAGAAGGGGATAATGATGACGCCGAACAACTAGGGCGTCTTATTTCTATAGCTGTACAATCAGAGATAGTAAACCAAAAAAGACCCGGTGGACTCTTAGCATAATGGCAACTTTTCCTTCTATTAACCCTACTTATAATACGAAAAAAAGTATTACTCCTAATACTCGAACCGTTCGTTTTGCCGATGGATATGAACATAGAATAATTTTTGGCGTTCCCGAACATCAGATACCAAAAATTTATAACCTTACTTTTAACGTTTCGCTTACCGAGGCAAATACTATTATGGCTTTTCTAGATGCTAGATATTTAGATAGTGCTAGTTTTGATTTTACTCCTCCTAACGGTACGCAAGGAAAATACGTTTGTGAAAAATATAACGAGGATATGGTTTTAAGTAATAGGAGTACAGTAAGAGCTACATTTAGGGAAGTTTTCGAACCGTCATGACCGTTAGTCAAGCTTGTTTTAGTGATTTACAATCTATAAATCCTTCGGCGATTATAGAACTTTTTACTTTAACTCTAGATCAAAGTTTACATGGAGCAACTACGGTTTATAGGTTTCACGCCGGTAGTAATTTAGATGCTAACGGGCAAATAGTTTGGCAAGGAAATAATTATTTACGCTTTCCTATTAAAGCCGAGGGTTTTGCTTATAAAAAAGGCCAAATCCCTAGACCTAAATTAACCGTAAGTAATGCAACCGGTTTAATTTCTTCCCTTTTATTAGATGTAAATGAAGTAACGCAAGGAAACGATTTAACCGGAGCTAAAGTAGTAAGAACTAGAACTATGTTTAAATTTATAGATGCGGTTAATTATTCTAGTGGCGTAAATCCTACCGCCGATAATACGGCTATTATAGAAGAACAACATTTTCAGATAGATAGAAAATCAAGTGAAAATAGAGAAATAGTAGAGTTCGAGTTAGCCGCCCCGACCGATATAGCCGGAGTAAACTGCCCAAAAAGGCAATGTACTAGAAGCGAGTTTCCATCTATAGGAACTTTCGTTTAATGTGGAAAAAAGAGGCTTTAAAACACGCTAAAGAAGAAAACCCTAAAGAGTCTTGCGGACTTTTATTAAATATAAAAGGTAAAGAAAAATACTTTCCCTGTGGTAATTTAAGTCTAACTTCACACCAATGTTTTATTTTAGACCCCGAAGATTATGTAAAAGCTGATAATTTAGGCGATATTATTGCTATAGTTCATAGCCACCCAAAAACGCCCCCTAACCCTTCCCAAGCTGATTTAGTAAGTTGCGAAAGAAGTGGTTTAATTTGGCATATAGTAAATCCGGAAACTGAAACTTGGCATACTTTTAAGCCTTCGGGATATAAACCTCCTTTTTATGGTAGGGAATGGGTTTGGGGCATTACTGATTGTTGGAGTTTGGTAAGAGATTGGTATAAAGAAGAGAAAAATATTATTTTAAAGGATTACAAAAGACCTACTACCCCAGATGAATTTTTAAAAGACCCTTTATTCGAAAACTTAGCTTGGCGTACTGGCTTTCGTGAACTTAGAAGAGACGAAAATTTAGAAACAGGCGATGTTTTATTAATGAGTATTGCGTATCCGACACTAAATCATGTGGCAATTTTTTATAAAGGGGAGGTTATTCATCATTTAGCCGATAGACTATCATGTAAAGAGCCGTACTCAGAGTGGCTTCAAAAGTGTACTGGTAAGAGGTATCGCTATGCATCGTAAAATTAAACTTTACGGCCAGTTAGCCGAAGCCGTTGGCGAAAAAGAATTTACTGTAAGAGTAAGTGATATAAAACAAGCCGTAAGTTTTTTAATAAATAACTTTCCTTTTTTAGAACCTTTAATGACCCCAAATTATTACCAAGTAAAAATAGGGGATTACGATATAGATGAGAACGAAATATATTATCCATTAGGTAAGCAAGATATTCATTTTATACCGGTTATAAGTGGGCAAGGCGGAAACATGGGAAAAATATTATTAGGTGGTGCTTTGATTGCTCTTTCTTTTGGGGCGGGGGGTTTAATAACTAAATCTTTAGTTTTTGGTAAGGGGTTTGGAGCAAGTTTTGCGACGGCTAGTTTTGCTGCAAAAGCAGCATTTGGTATTGGAGCCGGTTTATTATTAACGGGAGTAACGGATATGTTGTTCCCTTTACCGGAACCGCAAAAATTTAATTCTGAAGAAGACCCGCAACTATCATTTAGTTTTAGCGGGGTACAAAATACATCTAGAGCGGGTACTCCGGTTCCTTTAGTTTATGGGGAAATTTTTACTGGCTCAGTTGTCATCTCGGCTGCGGTCGATACTAATCAGGTGGAAGCATGAGGGAAGAAGAAGAAATTATTAAAGGAGCCGGAGGGGGTCCTAAACCTCCACCCCCGCCATATAGAGCTCCCGATACTTTACATAGTCGTTCTTTTGCTTCATTAATAGATTTAATATCGGAAGGCGAGATAGAAGGTTTTGCCTCGGCAAGTAAAGATGGATTAACAAGGGGGACTACAGCTTATAATAATGCAAGTTTAAAAGATGTATTTTTAGACGATACGCCTATACTTTCAGAAAACGCTGATAATAATAATCCCGATACGGCAGATTTTAATTTTCAAGATGTTACGTTTAGATCACGTTTTGGAACTTCTAATCAATCTTTTGTAACGGGGTTCCCTAATACAACGAGTTCTCCTACCGGTGTTAGTACGACCGTTACCGTAGCTCAACCTGTAACTAGACAGATAGCGAATACAAGTGATAACCCAGACGCCGTAATAGTTACTCTTACTTGGCCGCAAATACAAGTTTTAGAAGATGACGGGGACGTAAGAGGGGATACTGTTGCTTATAAAATAAGAACTAAATTTCAAGGAGATGCAGATTTTACTACTAGAGTAGAAACTCAAGTAAGTGGAAGAACGGCTGATGCTTACGCCCGAGATCATAGAATAAGTTTAAGTGGTACTTTCCCCGTAGATATAAGAGTAGAAAGAGTTACGGCTGATAGTACGAATACCCAAAGAGTTAATAGTTTTGAATTTACTAGCTTTCAAGAAGTAAGAGATAACAATAATGCTTTTCCTAATAGTGCTTACGTTGCCTTACGTTTAGATAGCAAACAATTTAGTAATATTCCAACTAGAAAATATCGTATAAGGGGAATAAAAGTTCGTATTCCGGCTACTAATAATGGCATTACTCCGACCGTAGATCCCGCTAATGGAAGAATAAATTATCCAAGTAACTACGTCTTTGCCGGAGATATGGGAGCAGCCGTATGGACAACATGCCCCGCTATGATACTTCTAGATTTATTAGTAACTAAACGTTATGGTTTTGGCGATCATTTAGCCCCCGACCAATCTAATGATTCTAAGATTTATGAAAATATAGACCTTTTTAGTTTCTTTAATGCAAGTAAATATTCTAATACTTTAGTAGATGACGGAACCGGTGCCGGTACTAAAGAACCTAGATTTAGTTGTAATGTAAATATCCAAACACCAAAAGAAGCTTTTACGGTAATTAATGAACTTTCGGGCGTTATGAGATGTATGCCTATATGGTCTAACGGTTCGCTTTCCCTTTCACAAGATAAAGAAACAAGTCCCAGTTATTTATTTAATCTTGCAAACGTTGGGGAAGAAGGTTTTAGTTACTCCGGAAGTTCTTTAAAACAAAGACATTCGGTTGTATCGGTTAGTTATTTTAATATGGATAGTCGGGAAATAGATTACGAAGTTGTTGAAGATAGTACCGCTATAGCTAAATTAGGCGTTTTAATAAAAAAAGTAAAAGCTTTCGCTTGTACTTCTAGGAACCAAGCTGCTCGTTTAGGAAGGGCGATCTTATTTGCAGAACAAAACGAATCTGAAACGGTTACTTTTTCTACCTCTATAGATAGCGGAAGTATAGTTCGACCGGGTGCCGTTATTGCTATTAACGACCCTGTAAGAGCCGGAAGTAGAAGAGGAGGAAGGGTAGTAGCGGCGACTACAACTACTATTACTATTGATTCTTTAACAAATACTAGCCTCCCCGCTCTTAATGATAATCCTAAAATTAGCGTTATTTTATCTAACGGAACTGTAGAAGAAAGAGATATTATTAATTTTTCTAATGCTGTTATAACCGTTGGCTCGGCTTTTTCTTCCGTTCCTAATGTTAACGCTCCTTTTGTTATTTCTAGTACAACTTTACAAACGCAACTTTTTAGAGTTTTGACCGTAGAAGAGCAAGATCAAGTTAACTATACTATTTCGGGTTTAGCCTATAGGGAAGGAAAATATAACTTTATAGAAAATAATACTCCTTTACCTACTAGAAATATTTCGGTTTTAAATGCTCCGGCTTTACCTCCAAGCTCTTTATCAGTTACCGAAAAAATAGTTGTTATTAATAGTATTGCCCGTAGTAAATTAATAGTGGATTGGAAACCGGTAAAAGGAGTAACTCAATATTTAGTAAGTTATAAATTAGAAAACGGTAATTCAGTTAACCAAGTTGTTTTTTCTAGTGATTACGAATTATTAGATACGGTTAAAGGTTTATATACTTTCGAGGTTTTTTCATATAACGCCTCTCTAGTTTTATCTACTAATTCTACGAGTACAACTTTTACCGCTCAGGGTAAAACCGCCGTTCCGGAAGATGTTGCTAATCTAACTATAGAACCTATAAATGAACAGTTTGTAAGACTTAGATTTTCACAGGCAAAAGCAATAGATGTTTTACATGGAGGTCGAGTATATGTAAGGCATACTAATAGAACGGGAGGAGCCGCAACTTTCCAATCTGCTCAAGATATAGTAGAAGCCGTTGCGGGTAATAGTACTGAAGTTATATGCCCCGCCTTAGAAGGAACTTATATTCTTAAGTTTCAAGATGACGGCGGAAGATTTAGTGCGAATGCAACAAAAGTAAATCTTAGTTTGGTAGATTTTTTAGATTCTATTACTGTTAAAACCGATAGAGAAGATACCGACGGTACTCCTTTTAACGGAACTAAAAATAATACTGTTTTCGACGGTTCCGTAGGGGGACTTAAACTCGTAAGTAATACTTTTAGCTCCCCTAATACTAAAGCAACGGGTACTTACGATTTCGTAGATACTTTAGATTTAGGTGCAACTTTTAGTTTAGTTCTTAAAAGGCATTTCCAAGGTGCGGGTTATTATCCTTCTAATTTATTTGATAGCAGAACGGGTTTTGTAGATACTTGGACTTCTTGGGACGGCGATGTAGCAGACGAAGCAAACGTAAAATTAGCCGTAAGAACGACTACAGATAATCCTAGTAGTTCGCCTACTTATTCTTCTTTTAATAATTTTGCTAACGGTACTTTTAAAGGTAGGGCGTTCCAGTTTAGAGCTACTTTAGAAACAACAGACCCCGCCCAAAATATGAATTTACAACAACTAGGTTATACGGCAACAATGTTATCTAGAACGGAACAATCAAGCGTTATTAGTTCGGGAGCGGGTGCTAAAAATGTTAATTTTTCCCACGCCTTTTTTACCGGAACTACTGCTTTAGGTAATAACAATAATTTTTTACCGAGCATTGTAATATCCCCACAAAACATGGCGACGGGAGACTTTTACGAATTAACTAATATTTCCGGAACTGGTTTTACCGTTCATTTTAAAGATTCTAGTAATGGTAGTATTAGTAGGAACTTTACTTATAGTGCTGTTGGCTTTGGTAAAGGAGGTTAATATAAGTAAAAGAATGACTTAATTATGTCTATTGTTTCTAATTACGATATAGATAATGCTTCGGGGCAAACTGTCCGTTTAGATATACAGGCTTGTTTAAAGGCTTTGCAATCTAGTAATTCTAGTTCCGCTGATAGTGATTTATCTTCTTCGGCTTGCGTTGCCGGAATGCTATTTCTAAATAGTACATCTGATGAATTAAAAGTTCGTAATTCTTCTAACGGAGCTTTTACAACTATAGGAAATATAGATCAAGTTAATTTAGGACTACTTTCTAAGTCCGGCGGTACTATGACGGGACAGTTTTTAGCCGATGATTCTAATAGTGCCTCCGCTCCGGCTATAGCTTTCGATACAGATGCTGATACTGGTTTATTTAGAAAAAGTGCAAATATTATGGGTTTTGCAAGCGGGGGAACGGAACGCTTGTTTTTAGATGCAAACGGAATAACTTTACAAAGCCAGAATGATCTACGTTTTGCGGATAATGATAGTTCACATTATGTAGGGTTTCAAGCTCCCGCTACTATTTCTAGTAGTTTAGTTTGGACTTTACCTTCGGCAGATGCGACGGTAAGTGGTTATGCTTTAGTTTCAGATGCATCGGGTAATCTTAGTTGGGCTGCAGCCGGAGCCGGTGCACAAGGAGCCGGAACTGATAATATTTTTTGGGAGAACGATCAAGTTGTTACGCAAAATTATACAATTACTAACGGACAGAACGCCGGTAGTTTTGGTCCCATTACGATACAAAACGGGGTAACGGTGACAGTAGGAGCGGGGGAAACATGGACTGTGGTATAAAAGCGAGTATAATAATTTTAAGATATTAGAGTTATGAGTACACTTAAGGTCAACAGCATTATTCCAGTAGGGGGTGTCCCTACCGGAGGTGGAGGAGGAATAGTTCAGATAGTAACGGCTACTCATAATTCGCAAGTATCACAATCTAGTAACGGAAGTGGTAACACACAAACGACTTTAACTGATACCGGATTAACCGCTTCGATTACCCCAACTTCAACTTCTAATAAAGTTTTAGTTATGGTTGAACAACATTACGGTTTTGATGGAGATGGAGATAGACAAATGCACTATAATTTTGTGGTGCGAGATAGTTCTAATAATAATTTAAATGGTGGTATTGCTGTTGGTGGTAACTCTGAAGGAACTTTAAGATATAAAAATTTACAAGCGTGGTACGATTATTACCATTGTCATTTTTTACATTCTCCTAGCACAACAAGTGCCTTTACCTATAAAGTTTCGATGAACCTTTATGTAAGTTATGGAGGAAGTAATACTATGTATGCTCAAAGAAATTCTAATGTAAGTCGAATTACCCTATATGAGGTGTCAGCATGATCTCTTCCGTGTATAATCTAATTAAAAACTGATTATGTCTTTAGATCACGATGCCATAAGAAAGGCTTATCCAAATGCAGTAACCATAGATGATGGGAAGGGAGCATTTGATTCTAGTGGAAAGCAGATAGAACTCGATAATAGTAAAGTTACCGCAGCAAGAACTGCTTTAGATAACGAAGCCGCCGCTACTCTTTACCAACGCCAAAGAAGTGGTAATGGTTTTGTAACTGAAGATACTTATCCTTCTATCGGCGATCAATTAGATAATCTTTATAAAGACATACTTGCGGGAACGGTTACCTCAAGTGGTGCTTTTGCAACCGCTATAAAAAGAATAAAAGATAAATATCCCAAGCCATGAGTACTTTAAGAGTCAATACTATAACGAATACTTCCGGTAACGCCGATATAAATAATGTCGGAAAGATTATTAATGTTGTGCAAGCAATTAAAAGTGATACGGCAAGTTATAGTGTTGGTCAAGGACTTTTTTCCTCAGATGTAGTGAATGTAAGCTATGCGGCTGCAAGTTCTAGTAATAAATTATTATTGAGATATGATTTGACCGTAGGTTATCAACACGGGCAATCTGTTATATCTTGTTTTAGTTTGGGCGGCTCTCCTTTAACTGCATCTTTAGGAGATGCAAACGGTAATAGAAGAAGGGCAACTTCCGGACATTGGCTTAATTCTCAATATCAAATCACATCTGGCCATGCTACCTTTTTATTAAGTAGTCCATCTACAAGTTCTACTACTTACGGAGTACAAGTAGGGCAAAGCGATAATGCAACACAAACTGTTTGGGTAAATAGATCGCAAAACTGGGACAACGCTAGTTATAGAAGTGCCGGTATTTGTTCTTTCACTCTTATGGAGTTAGCAGCATGAGTCAATTAAAAGTAAATTCTATTATTCCCGTAGGAGGCCTACCTAGTGGAGCTAACGGCGGAGTAATACAAGTCGTTCAAACAGTAAGAACATCTATATTTTCAGAAACGGTGACGCAAGGTAACGAATCAAGTATTCTTTTAGGTACTAATATTACGCCCTCTAGTAGTAGCAGTAAAGTATTAGTCCAAGCTTGTATCCAGATGGGTTTAAATACAACACATGGTAGAGCGGCAACACTTAAAAGGGGAAGTACAAGTATTTTTATAGGAGACGCATCTGATAGTAGAAGAAGGGTTAGTGGAGGTGGTTCATCTACTAATAGCTCATCTATGACCGGAATACATTTTTCTTTTTTAGATTCTCCGGCTACTACAAGTGCCGTTACTTATGGTTTTACTCTTTCACATTGTGAAAACGGAACTTTAACTGTTTATCTAAATAGAACCGATAATGATGGTAATGGTAACCATATTCCTAGAACCGCAAGTTCTTTAACACTTTTTGAAGTAACAACCTAATGGCTATTATTCCAAAACAAAAAGTAGATTTTGATGTCGTAAGAAGATCGGACTTTCCTATTATTTTAACTTTTAAAGATAATACTTCTTCAGCGATAAATTTAAGCGGCTATACCGTAGCGGCCACCGTTTGGGACGAAGCTAGAACAAATAAATACGCAGATTGGAATGTTACCGTTACTAATGCAGCCGCCGGTACTGTTTCTCTTAAGCTAACGAATACTCAAACTGCAACTTTCGATAAAGACTTTTTAAAATATGACGTAAAGTTAACAGAACCAAATGGAGATGAAAACACATATATTAGAGGTACACTATATATATTAGAGGGATACACGCCATGAGCAGCCCTAATCAAGTTGTCGTTAGTCAGGTTTCCGACGTTACTACCGTCGAAATCACTACTGCGGGTCCTCAGGGTCCTAGTTTTTCTAACACTAATACAACGATGAACGACTCTAGCAAAGTCAACAATTCGGTAGTTTATTTTGATTCTACTGCCGGAGTTTTTAAAGCGGATAGCACCCGCACCGTAGAAAACCTAGTAGACGGAGGAAACTTCTAAAATGGCTAACACACTAAGAATTAAAAGATCGACCGGTAGTTCCGCTCCTACGAGTTTAGAAAACGCCGAACTTGCTTTTGCGGAAGGCAACGAAATACTTTATATAGGAAAAGGAACGGGGGGTGCCGGAGGTTCGGCTACGACTATAAATGCTATAGGCGGTAAAGGAAAATTTATAGATGTCGATACAAGTAGGACACAAAACCATGTTCTTGCTGCTCCGAGTGGTGGTAACGGTGGTGCTAGTTTTAGGGCTTTGGTTGCCGGAGATATACCTTCTATACCACATACAAAAATAAATGACTTTGATGACGGAGTAAGAACTAATAGATTAGATCAACTTGCGGCTCCTACTTCCGCCGTTGGTTTTAATAGCCAAAAAATTACAGGTTTAGCTACACCCACCGCAGATGGCGACGGAGCGACTAAAGGTTATGTCGATAGTGTTACGCAAGGTTTAGATGTAAAAGACTCCGTTAAAGCGACTACAACGGCCAATGGAACTTTATCTAGTGCTTTCGCTAACGGTTCGACTATAGACGGCGTTTCTTTATCTACTAATGATCGAATATTAATTAAGAACCAAAGTACACAGACCGAGAACGGTATTTATATTGTCAACTCTTCCGGAGCTCCTACTAGAGCCGATGATTTAGCCGCCGGTTCAGATGCTGCCGGAGCGTTTGTTTTTATCGAGCAAGGAACGGTAAATGCAGAAAACGGATTTGTTTGTACCTCTAACAAAGGTTCAGCGGTAGTTGGAACTAATAACTTAGTATTTTCACAATTTAGTGGAGCGGGACAAATTACAGCCGGAGATGGTTTAGATAAGTCAGGTAATACTTTATCTGTAGATTTAAAGTCTAACGGCGGCCTTGTTATAGAAAGTACTGAAATAGCTGTAGATTTAGGGGCTAGTTCTATTACTGGAACTTTGGCTGTAAGCGACGGTGGAACGGGTGCAACTTCTGCAACTAATGCTTTAACTAATTTAGGTTTTTCGGCTTACGGTAAAACTTTAATAGATGATGCAAACGCTGCTGCAGCTAGAACTACTTTAGGGCTAGGAACTATATCAACCCAAGCTTCTAACAATGTTTCTATTACCGGCGGAAGTATAGATAATATAACGATAGACGGAGGTAGTTACTAAGTCTAAATTTTTAAGGAGGTCGACCTATGGCAAATACGGTAAGAAATAAAAGGGGAAGTGGAAGCGACCCCTCCGCCTCGGATTTAGTATTAGGCGAAATAGCAGTAAGAACCGATACGGGGCAACTATTTGTAAAAAAAGATGATGGTTCAGTTGCGTCTATTGCCGGAGGAATATCGGACGGCGATAAAGGGGATATTACAGTATCTAGTTCTGGTGCGACCTTTACTATTGATAGTGGAGTTGTTACATCTGCCAAAATATCAGATAACACTATTGTAAATGCCGATATAAATTCAAGTGCAGCAATAGCCGGAACTAAAATATCTCCTGACTTTGGATCACAAAATATAATAACTACTGGAACTGTAGAAGCTGCTGACGTTCAACTCGCAGGTACTATTTTTCACGATGGAGACACAGATACTAAATTTGAATTTGGTACTAACCAAATATTATTAAAAACAGGAAATGCAACAAGATTAGATATAAACAATTCAGCAATAATGGTGCGTAGTGGGTTTGCACTAGGATTTTCTGCTACTACTGGTAACTCTCCAAATATAAAATCAGGTAACACAAATAATCAAGAATTACTATTTACTGTAGATAATACTGAAAGATTAGCTGTAGAAGCTACTGGTATTGATGTAACAGGAAATATCACAGTATCAGGAACAGTAGATGGTCGAGACGTAGCAACTGATGGCTCAAAACTAGACGGCATTGCAAGTGGTGCGACTAACGTAACAAATACGAATCAACTTACAAACGGAGCGGGTTTTATTACCGCTACTTTAACTAATGAACAAGTTCAAGATATAGTCGGAGCCATGGTTTCTAGTAATACCGAAACGGGAATATCGGTAACTTATCAAGACGGCGACGGTACTTTAGATTTCGTAGTCGCTTCGCAAACCGATAATAACTTTACGAATGCTGACCATAGCAAACTAGACGGAATAGAAGCTAACGCTACGGCAGACCAAACGGCTGCAGAAATTAGAGCTTTAGTAGAAAGTGCGAGCGATAGTAATGTTTTTACCGACGCAGATCATTCTAAATTAAATGGCATTGCTGCCGGAGCTACGAATGTTACTAATACTAACCAACTAACTAATGGAGCCGGTTTTATAACGGCTACTCTTACTAACGAGCAAGTTCAAGATATTGTAGGCGGTATGGTTTCTGGTAATACTGAATCTGGTATTACAGTTACTTATCAAGATGGAGATGGAACCTTAGATTTTTCCGTTGCATCACAAACCGATCAAAATTTTACAACAACTTTAAAAAATAAATTAGACGGGATAGCTGCTTCAGCAACCAACGTTACTAACAATAACCAAATATCTAACGGTGCCGGTTACGTTACCTCTAGCGTTATTAATTCATTAAATGCTAATAATTTATCTTCCGGAACTATACCGGACGCTCGTTTTCCCTCTACTTTACCGGCAATAGATGGTTCTAATCTTACCGGTATAGGAGGAGGAGCTACGGGCGGGGGTTCCGATGAAGTTTTCTACGAAAATGGACAGACGGTTACAACGAACTATACTATCACTAATGGCAAAAACGCAATGGCAGCGGGTCCTATTACTATTAATAGTGGCGTAACGGTTACTGTTGGAGCCGGAGAAACTTTAACTATCGTTTAATTATGCAAGCTATTAATGAAAAACAAATTTTAGAGTGGAAAGAAGAACTAAGTAAACAAGCCCAAAGATTAGAGCAAGCAGAAAAAGTAGTAAAGGAAAGTAAAGAAGCTATTTTGTATTTGAACGGCGGTATTCGTTTTGGGGAGATGTTATTAAAGAAGAACGAGTCAAAAGACCAAGCATTACATAAAGGGGAGAAAGAGTTAAAATCAGGAAAAGCACAACCAAACTCATAGGTGCTAAAGCTTTTATTAATGCTTCTTTAAACATGGCTAAAATCACACAAATATTATCTATTTTAAGTTTTTTAATTTCTGCGTCAATGTTAGGCGGGGGATACTTCGGATATAAATACGTTACTAGCGAACAATTTAAGCAAAAAATGATAAACGAAGTTATAGGTAATCTACAACCTTCCCTTCCTAAAATGATAGATAGTAAACTTCCTAGAGAAACCGGACAATCTATACCTATCCCACTAAAATAATTGGAAATAAAAGATGTAAATATTCCGGATATTTACGTTCCCGATGTTCCGCCTATATATACTCCACACTATAATTTTTCCGTTAAACCTCTAGATATAAATGTTATAGGTTGTACTTACCAACATCGTGATATTAAAAATACCGGCAATAGAAACTTATTATTAGATGACCCTAACGGCGTTTTTACTACTTGCGATTTTCCGTTTCCTAGTTTTGTTCCCTTAGATTATACTCCCGAAAATTTAATAATAGTAGAAGAACCGATAGGCGAAGATATGACGCCCGAAATACCTAATACCGAAACTCCTAAAATACCTAATAAACAACCCCCTCCCGACCCCCCTTTCGTTCCTTGTCCTAGTAATAAAGATTTGCGGGTAGGAGATTTTCGTAACGATAAAAAGTTAGAGAGAGTTGTAGGACATAAAAAAATAGATAATGAGTGTGTAACTATCTACGAAGATGTCCCGTTCGTCGATCAATACATTCCCTCCGCCCCTCAGTTTGTTGGCGTTTTTAGTCTTGCTTTGGTTGGTGCTTCTGCTCCGCTTGTACTTAATCTCGTAAGACCCTTAGTAAAGCAAGCGGTAACTAAATTAACTAAGAAGAAAAAATAATTATTTAATTTTATGGGTATGAGGTAAAACTTGGTTCGGAGGTATTTTAACTACTATATTTTCACAAGTAACGGCTTCGGGCGAACCTTCTTTAAATGTTACCCCAAGTTTTGCCATCTTTGAACACATCTCTAAACGATATAAACTTATCTCCATCTTGGTTTTTTTAATAAGTAATTTTTGAGCATCTATATTAACTTGCGTTGCTTCATGGCAAAGTTTAGGTGCTTTTCCTAAAGGAATACTTAATTGCATACTTATACCGTAATTAAGGTTGTAATTATCTTTTTCGAATCTAGGTGTTTCTTGGTAGTATTTTATTTCGCCCGTATCCTCGTCATATATAGCTTGCCTAGTAACGGTTTCTATAGGGCGATTAAAACTCCAAGCGTCGGTTAAATAGGGAGTAATAGTCAGACTAGGCGAACTACAAACTATTCCCTGCGACATTCTAAATTGGGGCGTTGCCGATGGCAATATCATTTGGGCGTTATTATTAACGACCCCCGTACTTTGGCTTTGGGGAGATGCAACGGTTGTATTAGCTTTTAAAGGTTTTACCGGTAAAAGTAATAAAATTATTGCCCAAACGTAGTAGTTGTTTCGGTTGTTGTGCTTGTTTGTATAGTCCGGCTTATAGTTGTTATCGTATCCAGACCGGGTGTAATTAGCGTTTCTTGTATGGAAAAAGCGGCTCCGTCTGTATTTATCGACCAACGAGGAATAGCTTCTAAGTTTGGCGAAGTCCAACTAAAGTTTACTCCCCCGACCGTTTGCTCGTTTGTAGTCGTTGGAGTAGGGTTGATATATCCCGTTTCAGACTTAATATTGTGTCCGCTCGCTGCGTAGGAGTATCCGGTTCGGTATTGGTGGCTAGTAATCGTTTCATTTATTATTGATTCAGAAGTGCTTGAAGTTGTACTCGAGCCGCTTCGGAACTGAGGAACCACGGGAACGGCTAAAGCTCTTATAGGTAATAATAATAATAAAACTAAAGATAGTCTAGTCAATAGTAATCGTAACTTTAGTAGAACCTATACAGCTAGTTCCCGACCCACCGGCAGTACAAGTATGAACGCCCGAACTCAAAGACGTTAAACTTAAGTTTCCGGCAGTTCCCCCCGAACCTACAGTAGTTTGGCCTCCTAGATGCGGTAAAGCAGCGATTCCACTACTTGGAGTAACGGCTGAAGGAGTAACGTCTCCCATAGTTACAGATTCCGTTTTGCTGAAAGCAGACCCGCTCGTAGTTACCGTCGTATCTGTTTGAATCATAGCGGGGACACCATTTGTAAGACTTCCTACATTTATCCCACCTATCTTTCCCGATGTAGTTGTATCCCCTATAGTTACCGAAGGTGTAATATTATTACCGCTAAGACTATAAGTAGTTCCAACTTTATTAGTAACCGAGTATGGCATATCGACGGTAATCTGAGCCGAAGTTACAAATTCTTGTTTTATATCGGCAAAAGCAGCCGTAGGTAAAAAACATAAAAGAAAAAAAGCTTTTTTCATTTTTTTACTACTCCAACTTTGGAATCTTTGTTATCAACTATATTAACATTACCATTTTGTTTCTTTTTGTCCGTAGCCTTTTTAACATTCAGTCCGTAGTTAGACATGACCGCCGAAAGAAGGCCGGCAGCGAAAGTTGTATCTATTTGCCTAGTCGGATTAGGATTAAAGTAAGACCAACTTATAACAGCTAAAGACCAAGCTAATATCACTATCTGAACGGCGTTGCCTATGAACCCTAAACCTTCTTTTTCTTCTTTTTCCATAACATACTACCCTCTTGGGGAAAAACGTTGACCACCGCTTTTATAGGGTAGTATATGCCAAATTTATCAAATAATGATATGTTTGGGAAGTAACACAAACTATTTACAATGTTCAAAATACTAAAACCTATCCTTTTAACGTTTTTAACTACAACTGCCGTAAAAAGATTAGTCGTTGATTTATTACGATCTATTTGTAAGCAAACTACGAATACGTTAGATGATAGGGCTGTTGACTTATTAGAAAAACAACTATTTCCTACAAAATGAACATTAAAAAGTTTTTAAATATAGATATAGAACCAACCCCGCCCGAACTACAACTTTCTGTAGAGGTTCGTTGTAGAGAAATAATGGCTTCTAACGATATAGATAATATAAAAAGATATGCAACACATTTAGTAAGGCATCAAGCAAGGCAAGATGTTTTTCTAGCTTCTTTATTAGGTTTTTTAATAGATAATGAAGCGGAGAAAATAATAGGAGAAAGAAAAAAGAAAACTAATTTTCTAAGTAGGTTTTTTCGAACTCAGCAATCTCGGAATTAGTAAAATCTTTTATTAAAAGTTTTGGTATCTTATCTATTTGGTAATTATATTTAAGTATGGCCGTCTTTATATGTTCACTAACCCAACCTTTTTGGTCGCTTACTAAACAAGCTTTTTGCCTTTCATCTATAAAAATATAATGATCTTGCCCCTTAAGTTGAACGTCTAATAAGTTTCTTTCTAAGTTTTTCTGCCTTATTTGTTTAAGTTTTAAAAGTTTAAATTCTGAGGGATTAAGTTTTTTATTCATAACTTTATATTTATACCGTTACCAAGTTTACTCATTATATATTTTATATCGGCGGCGTCTAGGTTTTCGAATACTTCATATTTTAAAACTCTTTTATCCGCAAAATGATGATGTAGTTCTTTTTCTAGTTTGCGATAGTTTTCTATTTTAGGGCTAACGGCTAGTATTTCCATAGGCTTTTGGTACTTTATACGGCGTTGTATGTTAGCTGCGGAGCTAGAACCTATTTTATGGAAGTTATTACTTTTAACGAAATAAACGTGTCCTTTTCCGGCGTTATTTTTAGCTTTAGTTCCGTTCTTAGGAGTCCAACCGTTATCCCAACCTTCGTCTAGAGCTTCCTCGTTCCATACTTCTTTGCCCCTAACGTATTTAACAAAACCTTTTTTAATTAACCAAAGTTTTGCTTCGAAGTCGCTAGACATTTTATATTGCCTTACTCCGTTTATTACTATGTCGGTTTTGGTAAAGCAAATACCATATTCTTTATATATTTCTTTTTCGTCCATACCGAAGAACTTTTCATGTTCTGTTCTAGTATCTTCTTCCCAATGATCTACGCCTGTCCGGAGGATACCGTCACCGGCGGTGGTAACGGTAAAATTTTGCCTATCCTTATTAAAAACTATTTTAGGATAGCCGGAGTTAAGCATCTTCCGAACATTTAGGGCAAGGCTCCATTTCTAGTGGAACTTGCGTAACCATAGCCGAAAGTAAAAGAAGCATAACTTTTAACGGGGGTTGCTCATTAGAAAACGGTAAAGTCCCGCCTCCCGCTAAATGTAAGGCTCCGTTGCTTATTACTACGTTATGTTTCGCCGATGTTTTATGGGCGGAGTAAAGTTGCGAAAAAGTTACTCCTGTTCCATAAGTATCGTGATTTACCTCTAGCGGTTTATAGGAATAAAAGTCTAAGTCGAAACAATCAAGTCCAACAGCTAAATGATCTAAAAAAAGTTGAACGTTTGGTGGTAGATGCTTTAAACCTTTTACTTGTTTTTGTTTAGTCAAAAAGGAACCTCGCTACTTTCTTCGTCGGTTTTTGCTTCTACTTTACGGGGGTTAATAGTTCCGTATGCTCCGTATTCATCTTCGTCGTAAGAGCCTATCTTTCCGTTTCCGTATAACATTATGCCGTCTACCTCTTTAGAAGTACCATCTCGCATATCGTAAACTTTACCTTTAGCGTGATTTTCGGGGTTATCGGCTAAGTTCATACAAAGATTAGATAAATCTAAAACTGTTTCTAAAGGAATAAAAAGTCTTATTCTTTTAGGATATTTTTCCTTACTATCGGGAAATTTATTATCCGAAACGGAAAAATTAACCGGCAAACTTAAGGCGGGTTCGAATGGTGTATTAAAAGCCATAATTAAAAAGAATTAATAGGGGTAACAGAGTGTGCTTCTTCCCAAGCCAAAACTTGGGGTAGAGCGTAGCGAACGTAAGGAGTATTAATTTTCCTTTCCGTTGCAAGGCGTGGTACTTCGTACCAAGTGGGTCCTAAAGGGGTTCCCCTCCTAGTAGAAGTACGCCATCTTTTTACCGTTGCAATACAAATACCGTAACGGTGGGCTAAGTCTTTAGTAGATAAATAAGGTTGGTCTTCCATTAGTCGTGCATTAAGTTAGACATTTTTTTTGCTATAAGGCGTTCTAGTTCTATTTTTTGGGGGTTGGTAAGCTTACCGTTTCTAAAACGCTCGGCGATATTACCTTTATAGTCGTCTAAAACTTTCATAGTCTTAGCTCGTTGTATAGCGGCAACAGCCAACTCGTAAGTCTTTTCGCTTTCGGTTGTAGCTTGTTTAACCGTAGGATTTATAACTTCGGATACTTGTTCCCGTAAAGTTTCTATAACTTCGCCGGTATTTACTTGCGGCTTGGGTTTATTAGTTTTCCAACTTTTATCTTTGCCGTTGTATAAGGAAAGTCCAAACTGGTTTCCAAATTGCATAAAAGCTCTTTTACGGGCGTCGGTTTCGGCTTCTTTAATAGCTGATTCGTGCTTTTCGCCTAAAGAACCAAATCGGCCATGCCCCGCTCCGGTTCCTTCCCTTACTACATCGCCTACAGTAATTCTTACTTTAGCTATATAAGAAATACATTTTTGCTCTTCGGCTACGAGTTTAGTTTCGATAGTTTCGCTAGTCCAACCGGAGTAGCCAAAAATACGGTTAGCTTCGTCTATAACGTGCCAACCTTCTACATAGGCTAGTTGAAAAGTTCCGGCGGAGTTACCGTCACGCTCCTTAACGTTTTTAGCAAGTATAGGCTCGCTAAGTTGTTGGATTTGTTTTTCTGTAAAAGTCATAGTTTTAATAGGAAGCCCATTTAGGAAGGCTAATAGTTGTAATTTTTTCGGTATAGCTCGGCCAGTAGCTATCGGTATGGCATTGGCTTATGCCTTTTAAGGCCTCGTTGCGTAGCTCTAAACCTAAAGCAAGAGCATCGGGGTCTAGCTCCGTTACGCTAACGGCGAAAGGAAATACTTTCTCTACAGCTACGAAAATAAACTTCTTTGCTCCCGTAACTTGTAAATAATGTGCCGCTTGTAAGTGGTAAAGGTATCGGGCAACCGTTCTAGAAAAAGTATCGGGTTCCGCTCCTCCCTCGCCTGTAGTTTTTAAATCTATTATTGTGTCGCCTTTAATGTAGTCGGTTCTACATTTGCAAGCTAAACCGGTTGCTTTATCATCTACCCAAAAACTAAGTTCGGGTTGGCCGCCGGTAAGAAGTTTAGAAGCTACGGGGTGCTTTCTTACGGCGTTGGCTACATTAGAAGCAAGCTCGTATTCGGTAGATGTAATAGGTTCTATCCCTTTAGCGAGCATTTCTTCGGCTTGTATTTTTCCGGCTTTAGTATTTTGTTTGCCGCATACTCCGTAAGATACTTTTGCTCTATCGGGTTCTAAAGTAAAAGCGTGGCAAAGCTCTCCGGTTCTAAATGCAGTTTTAACGGCGGTAGGGTGTTCGAACTCTTCGTTGCCGTATTTGTATTTAAAGAAAACTTCAGGGCAAGCTTTGTGAAATACCTTAACGTCGGTAGAAGAATATGCGGGGTCGCTATGGTAAGTAGCAGCCGGAGTAATAACTCCTTTAGTCTGTTTCATTTTGGGGTTTAATAGTTAAAAGTTTTAAGTGGCGATTAGCCTCCTCTCCAAGGAAGTTAGGTTCTTCTACTTCCTCGAAGCGGTTTTTTTCTAAAAGTAAATCTTCTAATTTAGAAACTAGAAGTCGGTTAGCGGCTAACTCTTTTTTAATAGTGTCTAGTTCTTCATTTAGGTTTGTTATTTTTGGATATCTAAAAGAAGGAATAGTAGAGAGTATTTTGTTTCTAAGTTGTTTAGTTTTTTTATACTCTGTATTTAGTAAAAAAATTAAGTGGCTAATTTCTTTTCGCATAATTTTTTTCATCTTTTAAGCTCCTCGCAAGCTCTTTGGATACCGGCTTGGCAATCAGCGATAGTCATGTCGGTAAGAGTAGAGTCGAAGGCGGTAAGAAGTATTCCTCCTACCGCTATATATAAAAGAAAGTGTTTCATTAGTTAGCCTCCGTATTAATTACAAAGTTGTGTTCATCGAGTATTAACTCGCTCATTACTTCGTTACTTACAAAAACGTTTCTATGAAGAAGATGTCGTTGTATAGCAAAAAGTTCTACGAGTTGCTCGTTTTCTAGCTCGTCTAGGTTTTGCCAATCTTCTACGCAATCTGCATTCATCCAGTCGCAGTCTCTACCGTTAGCGAAAAGAGGGGCGGTCATTAGAAAACATTCGTCTCCGTTTTCTTCGGTTTTAAATACTTGTAACCAGAAACGGCGTCCCATACTTTCGCTGTCTTTATACATTCCAACGTGTAGGGCGTAGGGCTGCTCGTAAACTTCAGAGCCGTCGCAGATAGTTTTGCGAGTACCGGTGTATGTAGTTTTCATTATTCGATACCTGTGTCTAATTTGTATCTAACTAACTGTCCGATCTCTCTAGTTAGCTTGCCTACGGTACGCTTGTGCTTTGCGATGTCCTCCATACGGTTAGAAGCGAAAGCATGTAAGTATGCAGTTTGGGCTTCATGAAGCTGCTTTTTAGCAGCGTCGATTTGTTCTCTTAGAGTAAGTTCCATGAAAAACGGGGGGTAGTGCCTCTCGGCTGTACAACAATTATAGAGGATAGTTAGCCCTAACGCTACCCCCTTGTTACGAGACATTAACATTAAAAAGGAAGATTATTTTGCTTAAATATTTCCGGTTC
>VTLG01008656.1_pt1 | contig 36167 bp, 62 predicted proteins | sample 4694571 | NCBI WGS metagenome assembly VTLG01 (sample SAMN12604809, study PRJNA352737) | marine metagenome | biome: ENVO:00000447; feature: ENVO:00000209|ENVO:00000569|ENVO:01000036; material: ENVO:00002151; isolation source: viral sequences binned using virsorter ...
AGTTCACCAAAACTTCTAATTCTTCTTGGGGTGTCCACCGCTTACGAGTCCGTGAAAATCGTGGCTCATACGGCTCAGGATTTGTTTTCTTTATAACGGGTTGGTCTTCCAACTTTTCTTCTTTCAATTTTTCAGAAGATTTCAGTTTAAGCGTGTGAAATTTTTGATAGACGGATTTTGAATTTCTCTTTACGTTGAAAGTAGTATTCATAATACCCGTATACTTTTCCCAACTTACCCCATCTGGTTTAGACAGGATAAACTCAATCTGTTCTTCGGTCCACTTGTATTGTTTATTTCTCTTCATAATTATCTCTCCTTATGCGTTTAATACCATGTATTCTTTTACTTCTTCTTGGTTGAAGAACCTTTGCGCCCATTGTGCGCCTAAGCCAGCAATAGCGACTTGCATGAAATGGACTCCTTTATTTGAACCATCCCATGAATCTCCTTGACAACTAAACGAGCCGTCCTTTCCTGCGAGCAAAGTATCATACATTTTTGCATCAGCCAAAAAACTGACCAAAGCCGCATTTCTTCCTTGCGCCCGCAAATCTAACCACTTTACGCTTGAATTGTAAAGTGTGCGTCTTACGCTTAAATTATCTACACAGCAAATTACAAGGTCATATCCTGACATTTGCTTTTCAGTCAAGACTGGAAACTTGCTAAAGGTAGCCACCGATTCGCACAAGTCCATCATAACACTCGCCTTGTTCTGCCCAACATGACCCTTTTTAAAGTTTTGATATGGAAGATTTTTCACCTCCACAACATCGGGGTCTGCCACGCTAATTCGGTAAAGACCGACCTTATCCAAAATAGGAATCAAGAAACTCCCAATTCCACCTGCTCCAATAACTAATACTTTTCTCATTAATATTCCTCCTTATCAATTTCCTCTGCAAGAAATTCTCCTTTGTTTAATCTATTAAACCTTTTTTGCTTGCTTTTCAAAAACTTTGAATAAAATTCAGGATTTAAAATAATCCCGTCAAGTTCTTCAATGTAATAAGACTGGGCATATTTGAAAATAGTCCACCAATTAGCATCTAAACCAGCATTTTTGTGAATCCATCTAGCGATAGTTTTTGTAGAATAGCCTTCAATGTTTCTTTCAATTCTTTCAACCATACATTCTTCGCAATAATCCTTACCGCCTTCACTATGGTATATTTCTAATCCATGTATTTCACATGGCACTTTAATTTCAATCATTCATATTCCTCCATTTCAATTGCTCTTTCAATAAGTCCTTCTGCCAACCATCTTAGGTCTAAAGGGGATAGTCCCATTTTCAATAGTTTTTCAATCACTTCATCTCTTTGACTTGTTGCTGTAAATTTGTTTTCCATATTTATTCCTCCTTAATTTTTCTCCCTTTCATTTGTTTTACATCTGTATAGCCCAAAAGAGCGATGATGTTCTTTGTATTCTTAAAAATGGTCGCCCTGTGGATTTCAGTGGCCTTTGAAATCTTGGACACGGTGATTGAAGAATACAGATTTATGTTCTTGGTAATCCAAGCAACGCAAGCGTAATAACTCGGTGTTTTATTATAGTCTGCCTTTTCTAAGATTGGCTCAAGGGCTTTCATCGTTTCTTCACAGAGACTCAAAAATAGCGGGTCGTCTGTAATTTTAACAACAGTCTGTGATAGTAAGAAATGTGGGTCTGCTTGAACATAAATTGTTCTGTTTTTGTAGAACGCGCCAATCTTTCTTACTAATTTTTTAACTGACTTTTGATTGCAGTTGAATTCCTTCGTAATATCTTTTAAAGGCAAAGGCGTTTTATTTTCTCGCAAAACGTAATGAACAACAGCCGTTGCTCTATTTTCAAGAGTTTGATTCCCGAAAATATTTTTCTTTTGCAGTTCTAAATACACTTCTTCTACTCTATCTGAAAGAGGACTGTTTTCTGCAACAGAAGCCAAAACCATTTTACAAAGCGTTAATGCCTTTGTAATGTGGGTTGGGATTGCAGTATTGTTTCCTCTTTTTGTGTATTTATACGAACCTTTACCTGTGATAATAGAACCCAATTTGTTCTTCTTATCTTTACTGTGCTTTAAAACACCATTGTTCACAATGCTGACACGCTGTTCAAACGGTTCAGTATGAACGATAAGCCCGCACGAAAGGCATTCTGTTTCTCCAAGAGCCTCATTAAATCTAAATTCCCTCATTCCACATTCTTGACACATCATTTTTATCCACTCTACATTCATTTGGTTCTGTTGCTATTCTATTACTGATAGTATTTACAATTTTTCTTGTCATATCGTCATTGATAAAAGCAAGGACTCTTGCGGCAAATTGGTCGCCAAGAGAAGAGTCGCTGTTCATATTATCAATACAAATTGGCCCCTGCCACCGAGGTATTAAATCTTCTTCGGTATCGCCGTTCCTCTTCTTAGCACTTTTTGGTTGCCAGATAAAGGTTGAAACCATTTGATAATTCCGTTTGTAGCCTCTTGAAGTAAGCAACCAATCATACTCCTTTCCACGAACAAAGATTTTTTCAGGCATTTCGTTTTTATCCCAACGGACTTCAATTTTATCCCCGTATTGGATTTCCATTTCTTTCACCAAATCTCTTGCCCGCTTTTCCACAATTTCAGAGGTTCTGTTCTGCTTCAAAAATTCCCGCATGACTTTAATATCCGACTCGGATGGTCTTTTACCAACGGTTCTTTCGTAAAGCATTTGTGGTGAAATTTGATACCAGTTTCCTCGTTTATAACCATGAAGATAGGTGTTCACAAATACCACCAAATCTTTTGTGGTCATTGTCCCCCAAATCCCATCACTTACCTCAAGCGCATATTCGTCATTATCAATTTGCTGGATATTTAAACGAACCTCATGCTTATCAAATTCGTGAAAGAAATGATATGGCACTTTATTTTCAATTGCATATCTAACCTGTTCAGGCATATCTAAATAAGAATAAAGTGCCTTCATCAAAACATTCGTGTCGTCTGTTGTCGTTGCCTTAAACAAAACTCTCGCTAAAACATTACAAATGGTTTCCAAAGAGTGTGGTTTCCCATTCAATTCGTAGCGAATATCCGTCTTTGACAACATAATAGGCAGGTCTTTGATTTTCAAGATGCCTTTAAATTGGTTTGGTTCTGTTCTGTATGAACGCCTTCTCCTTCGCCTAACTTGAAGCATTTGACGAAACATTTCAGTTATTCCACCCAAAATAGGGTCTTTAGCCACCCTGTTAGGAGAAGCAGTATATCTCGTTCTTCCAACTTTGAGAAGTAAGGAATTATCATTTCCGATGGATTGAATTTCTCCTTTAACTTCCCAACTTTCACCACTATCGTTTGGTTTTCTAATTCTAAATTCTAAAAGTCTGTTTGTAATCATATTCATATTCTCACATCATATATGTATTGTCTTTAATGTTATTTTTACATTTCTCGTGCATTTCAGCCCTGCATTCTTCGGGCAAAAGTAATTGACCGCCACATATCCTACAACGGGTGGCAACTCTATTTTTGTAAGACCGTCGGCTTTTTTGATATTCCGGGTCTTTTTCTTTCATGCTAAAAGTCCTCCAATTTTACAAATTTTACAGCCGGGACAATCTTTTTTGTTGGCTTCATGGTATTGGATTGCTTCATATCTTTCTAAAAATTTAGTTTTTACAAATTTATGAAAGCCCATTTGAATCGCTTCCTCAAAATCCCAAAGGATAATGTTTAACGTGCTATTTAATGTAAACTTTTTTTCTTTTTCGTCTTCCATTAAATCACACATTTCAACCGTGCGAATTAGTCTATTCTGATTAATTCTAGAAAAATCGTCCATATATGACATACAGACTAATTTCATATCATTGTAAGATAGCATGGTATCAACAACGGTATTTAGTTTTCTTTGGCAGTTTATCTAAAGTAGTAAAAGATGTTTGCCATTCTCCACCTTTGAAAATGACCCATTCCTTTTCTATTTCAAAAGCCCAATTGTCAAAATCATTTATTGCAGACATTCCGTGCTCTTTTAAAAGAATATGAACATCATCATACTTTTTGCCTTTATAGTTTACAACTGTATAGCCTTTTGCCTGAATGATTGCTTTATCTGTTTTAGCAATCACATGGCCTGTTTCATAAAAATCTGGCTTAAACACAGCAACCTGTTGTATTTCCTTTATGTTGGGGTGTTTCCAACCGTTAAGTGAAAACATCAAGTGCAAAGCACCTATTGAAATAAAATTTTTCAAATCCATTCTTTCCCCTCCCAAGACGGGGGAGGTTTCCCTCCCCCTAAGAGTCAGCAAATGCTGATTTACTGTCCACCGACAATCGCTGGCGTCAAATCAACAGACTGAACAGCGTTCCAATCAATCTCTTGGATTGATTCTCTTGCCATCAATTCACCGTCAACGAAAACCCAATGGGTAGGGTGGGTTTCAATCTGTTCAATGACTTCGGATGATTCCAAAGTCAATTCGGTGTGTCCTGTCTCATTCAAAATCCGCATTTTAATCATACTGCTTCCTCCTTGTTCTGTCCATGTTCTTCACCCATATAAAGGGCATCATCATTCGTCTTTCTTTTCATTTCTGTTTTATTCATAGGTATTCACCTCTTTCGTCCCTTGGTCAAACAAACATCATGTTTGATGTAGAGAGTTTCCCTTACAATTTCATGCTTTGCACACTTTCGACACATCGGTTTGCCACAAGCATCGCAATTCGTCATTTGTCCAACTGCGCCACAAAAACATTTTCTAATCACCATTCATCCTCACCTCCATGAATCAGGAAAAACAATGGCCCAAAAATACTAATGATTGCAATAAACTTAAACAAACTCTTAAACATTTAAATCATCTCCCTGTCTTGCTTTTCAAACATTCTTTGGTCAGATAGATGAGAAGTTAAGATAGTATCAATCTTTTCTCCCAAAGCATCCAAAGCACCCAAGATTGTTCTTCGGTGCAGACAAATCCAAATCTTGTGATATGTGTTAATCACAACCTTTACTTCGTCATTTTCGTTCTGTGTAAAGATAATGGGCGGTAATTCTTCATCATCCACTATCCTGAATTCTACTGGTTTTTTCTTTTCTGCTAAAAATTGCATATTTATTTCTCCTTGGGCTTTGCACCTTTTCGTAGGTCATTTGAAAAGCAACCTATACGCTTTTTTGAATTGGCGGGCATATCAGGAATCGAACCCGAATCTCCGGCTTAGAAGGCCAGAATGCTATCCATTACACCATATACCCTTAAATCATTTCCCAAACGTTTGCGTCAAAAGTTTGCCCCGTTTGACTTAACACCTTTGTAGTTTCCACCGAAACAAATTGTGGGCGCTTTGCTAAAAGACTTTTTATTTTGTTTTTGTGTGGCGTTTTCTGCCAATTTTTGTTAACAAAAGTGTGAATTTGATTTAGCGTTAAACGATTGCCTAACTTTTTGAAAGCGTCCTCAATCATAGATATGTGGCTTTTTCCCATCTTATCACTCCAGCGTTGAAATCCAAGTCAAAAGCCCGAGTTTATTCTTCGATTGAATTTGTTCTTCCAACGCATCCGCACTATGCTTTTGATAGGCGGCGTGAATGATTGCGATAGAGACATACCGAGCAAGCATCTGTGGGCTGATGGAGGCCAAAAGCATTTCCATCCTTGAAAGCAATTCTTGCTTTTCTTTTTCTACCAACATGCAATCAATACACCTTTCTCGGATAATCACATCGTGAGTGTAATCTTCTTTATTTACATATCCTGTTCCATTACATTTTGCACATTCCATTTTCATTCCTCCATATATTCTTGATAGTAAAATTCATAATCGCATTTGCTACAATAACATTTATGCAGTCCAATATGGACTGTTGCGGCCAAAACTAAACTATTACATTTACTACATTCAATCATTTATATTCCTCCTTGACGGGAAACGACTCTAAATACGTAGCAATTAGTGCCATTAATTCTTCCATACCTTTGAGTCCTCTCATATTTGCTTGTTCCTCAAAACTAAGAGGAATCATGGCAAGAGCGAGAAGATATTCATCAAAATCAAGAATAGTCTTTCCCTCAAAAGCCAATTTAGCATGAATTCTGCTTATACTGTTTAGTGTAAACTCTTTTTTCCTTTTTATCATATTTTCATTTTCTTTTGGTATTTTCATATTTATTCCTCCCATCCGTCTGGTTTTTCTTCATGAATCAGTCTGGGGATATTCCATTCCGCAAACATATTCTCTACTTCTTCATTAGAAGTGCCATAAATCATTTTATCAACATATATCTTGATAAAATGTAGCCTATACAGTTTAACTCTATTGTCAACTGACCAAGTTTCAGTTTGACTACAACCATCCTTAAGTATTGCATATATTTCTTCAATCATTTCTTCATTTAAGTCTACCATATTTATTCCTCCATTAGTTTTAGATTTCCACCGTTTCTTTCATTAAAACCTCGAACCTCTTTGTTGAATTGAACAGCATACCAATTTTCAGGATACCATTCGGGACGGCGATTTTTACGCCAAGAGGCAAAACGCCACTTACCTTCAAGATAATAGTGTCGGTAAGAGCGAATCACATAATCCCAATTATGGACCTCCATATCGTTTGGAATGCGGTATTTGTCAAACATAGCAATATCAACAGGCGTTGCTTTATCCCAAGAAGCGGATTCGATGTAAAAATCATCTAAATCTTTAATTCTTGCCTCACTACCGTGTATTTTGCCGTATCTATGTGTAAATTCTTCACATAAGGCTAATCCGTGTTCATACAACCATTTAGTGTTATGCATGCTTTTTCTTGCCCAAATAGTAGAAGGGTGATTTAGCATAGCAGGTTTCATTAAATGAGAATTGATTTCATAATGAAACCTTTTTAAATCTTTCAAAGACGGCTCTTCTCCGTGAATAAAAAGGTAGTCGAAAAACAATTGATTTGTATGTAGCATTTGACAGGTTTCTGTCGGCATTTTGACAATATGTTTATCAATCATTTGTTGTGCTGAATCAATCGGACTTCGTGATAGTGCAAAGATATTCATTTTTTCACCTCTAGAAGTATATAGCCGCTTCGCAATTGAATATCGTAAATAGCATCACCCTTTGATTGGAAATATCGGGCTTCTTCTTCTCCATCATCAATGTGCAAAACTTTCCATTTGTAAGTTTTAGATGGCTTTGTTCTGAATTTTGGCATTATTCTCTCACCTCAAAACAAACGGGGCCACAATCAAGACAATTTGCTTTAATTAAATTATCCTCAACAGTATAGTCAAAGAGAATATGACCGCAACACATTGGAAAAATCCCAAGTAAAACTCTTTTATTCATTCTTCCACCTCATCAAGAATAGGCTTGTGGAACCAATATTGGTAAATAGCCATAGAGCCCGTCAATTTATGCCAATTTTCCGGAGAGGGTCGCTTACGAAAAAGCATATAATCCCTTGCCAAATTATTGTGTGCTTCTAATTTTAAAAGCCTCACTTCGTTATTATCCATATTTACGGGCATATTGATAGGCCCGTATTTTTCTTCCAACTTTTCAAAAATTTCGTCAATACTTTTCATTTTATCACCATTCTTTTTATTGATATTTGGTATGCTTTATACGGGCGCATACCGTTTGCCCGTAGTTTTTTGTAAATTTCTCTCCGCCGCATTTCATGTTCAATCGGTCTTTTCAAATACTCCGGTTTGAACAGGTGCAGGGAGTCTTTGCGGATTATATCTTTCATATACTTCTTCATAGCAATCACTACATATTTTTATTATTATTTTGTCATTTAGTGGCTTTTCGCCAAAAGGCTGAAACCTAATTTGCATGTGATAGTCAGCCCTTAGCCAACAAACTTCACAGCGAATTATTTTTTTCTCTTTTACTTTATATTTTTTTAACCATTTAAACATAGTATCACCTCAAAGGGTGGGGATGGGCTTTCATGTCACGCTGAAAATCCCAAAAAGAAAAGGACTACACAAAAAAGCCCCGTGCGTGATGAACACCATTTTTTCTTTTTACTACACAAACCCCGTTGTAGGAAAAGCATCTCAAAAAACGAGTTGAAAAAGACACTTTTTATTTTTTAAACCTACTTCCCAAAAGCGGCCAATGTACGAAAGTACCGCTATTTGAGTTTATTCCTCCAACAAATACTTGCTGATAAGATTAGACGCTTCTGACTTTGAAAGGTGCTGAACACCATCATAGCCCAAATCTCGCAAATACGCCATCTGCTTTTCGGTGGCTTGGTTGCCCCGAATAATCTTCAACAAATTGCTCTGTTGAGGTTGCGTTAATTCCCTTCCAGCCGTCATTAAACGCTTTATATCGGCAAGGAATGTCCTTGACCAATCGTTGTAGCCCCAAGACGAATCAAAGGCAGGGATTCCAAAATAAGCACAGCGTTCCTCGAAGGTTGTCTGTTGCTTTTCTTGGAAGGTTGTGGATTGTTGTTCAAGAACCTTTTGAGTCATTTCCTCCAACTTTCTGTCCTCGGCCAACAATTCTTCTTTCATCATCTGAACCTTTGCCCAAAAGATTGCCAAATCCATTTGAAGTTTTTCGTTTGGATAGCCTCGCCCGTCTCGCTGATTGCGAGAATTGTCTGGATGATTCCAACGCCAAACGATAGAAGCCATTTCATAATCAGCATCCATTGGTTCACCAGAACCTTTCTTGCGAAGAACGGTGTCAAAAACGTATTTTCCTTCCGCATGATTCCAAACGATATTCTTCTCACGAACATTCAAACGAAGGTCATACTCACGAATTTCATCAAATTGCTTCGTAAACCATTCTCCGTTTGTTTTCCACCAAGAGGCGGCTTTCATGGATTCAATCCGAATATTCATCCATTCCTTGATTTGTTCTTCGGTAATGTGTTCTTCGTCAATGCCGGTAGAAATAGAAATCTCACGACGAATCATGTAGGTGTTGATGTGGTCGCTACCGACAACATCTTCATTTCCATTTTCAGTGTTTAGAATATGGAAATGATATTTGATGACATGTCCACAAAGGCATTTTCCAGCATGTTTCAGCCATTCTGGTTCTGCACCACCCATTCCTTCCCACCAAATATTTCCGGTGGCAATCCATTCATCTTTTGCTTCGTTGTAATCATCTGCAACAGACAATTCAACCAAATTTTTCATCAGTTTCCTGTCCCAATGACCGGTTCCCAATTCTCTTCGTGCTTCAATTTCAATATTCATTTTTATTCCTCTAATGGTAATTTTTGTTGGGTTCCATTCCAAGTGATTTCAACAGGTATTCGAAAGATTCTCTCTCCAATTGCGCCACATTCCAAACAAATGAAATGTTGGTGAATAACATTAAAACCATTTTCAACTTCTACCAAATCTTCTGCTGTCAATTCATAATCATCGTGTTGGCAATTCATTCGTCTTCCTCCGGCAATTTCGTATATTTTAGAATGCCATTTTCCTTGGCAAACCAAATAATTTCTTCAATTTCAATTGGAATTAAATCCGACCACTCTTTCATAATGTGTTCAAGAACACTGGCATTCCAATCAGGATATTCCATCAAAAAACACACTACATCGTTATCTGACCAATATTCCGTAATATCACTAAATTTTTTGTATTTCATTCTTCTTCCTCCGAAAGTTTCTCAAACATTTCTTTGACTTGCTTTGCCCAAGAATCAACACATAGCATTTCGAGGAAGGCTCTACGGTAGTTTCCGTTTTTGTATTCTTTGAGTGCATCTCTCATACAAAGTGCCATCACATGAAGTTTTTTTTCCGGTTCAGAAAGAATCTCTTCTTCTGCGTGTGCATATTCGCTTTTAATTTCAATTTCAAATTCTTTTGTTATCAACATTTTTTATTCTCCTGTTTTTTTTGTTTAGGGCTTCGCACCCATTTGAGTATCAATTTCTCCTGAAGTCATACTTACCTTCAACACAGGATGCTTGGAGTATTAATTTCCCGGCTTTGGGCCACAATAGAACAAATTCTTTTTTGCTCTGGTAATGGCCACATAACAGATGTTTCGTTCCTCCCGTGGATTTGTTGCCTTTGGGTGTGGCATTCTTTCCGTGGCAAGGATATAAACATTATCTGCTTCAAGTCCTTTTGCCTTGTGAACCGTGGATAGCATAATTTCACCCTTTTCGTTGTTATCAAACACACGCTTGATTTCGTTAAGGATTCCACCTACAGTATCGGCTCTTGCGGCGAAAATCTTTACGCAGTTATATTTATCCTCAAGAGTATTTGCTTGATTGATTTTATCTGCCTTCATCAAACGGTTGTAAGACACATTGAAGTCATTTTCAAGCAACTGCACAAATTCTTTCGTTCCCATGTTTTTGTTGCGGGTAATCTTGTTCACATAATTCACAAGCCCCTTTGTCATATCCCGACCAAGAACATAAGCCGACTTTCCTTGAAGAATCAAGTCGTAGAAAGCACCAACCAAAGGCGCATTGTATCGGCAAAGAACCATGTCGCCCTCAACGGGCTTAAACGGTGCATTGACTTTTACGGCTCCCTGTTCTGCGGTTTCCAAGCAATTGAAATCCTTCACATATCGGTTGGCTTCTGCAACAACCGATTTCGGACACCGCCAAGTCAGGCTCAAGGGAAACTCAGAAACACCTCGGTTAGTTTTCAGCAATTGTTCCTTGAAGATATTCATAGAATTGCTGTCAGCACCTCGAAAACCATAAATGGCTTGATTTGGGTCTCCAACAACAATACAACGACCGTTCTTGACACAACGGAAAATAAGTTCTCGTTGCATTTCATTGAAGTCTTGAGCCTCATCAACAAACAATACATCAAACGATGGGAAAGGCAAATTCTTTTTGAGAGGAAGCCAAATCATGTCATCAAAGTCAATGACATGCGTTTGCTTGAGGCATTCATCCATAATATCTGGAATGGAATCAATTGCCATATCTTCTTCCCTCGTCGATTCAAACTCAATGTTATACTTATCAATGAGTAATCGAATGCTTCGCAAATCGTGAGCATCAACCATTGAGCCCTTCATCAAACCGATTAGTTTTGCCAATGGAAAAGAGTTGAAGTCTTTACCGTGGTAATCATCAATGATGTTCTTTGTCTTGTAATTGTTCACTTTTGTGCGAATACCTGCCGCACGAATGGCCGCAAAACCAAGTGCGTGAAAGGTCTTTGCCTCTACATTTTCGGGAAGTCGGTCGGATAATTCCTTCTGGATGGACTTGTTAAAGCACAAAAATCCAATCTTTGAAGAATTGATGCGATTAGAACCTTCTACGATTGTAAAGGTTTTTCCTACACCTGCACCTGCTTCAATAACCATGTGGCTATCTCCTTCTTCCATTTCTTTCCATATTTTTTCTTGTTGTTTTGTTCCTGTTATCATTTTTATTTCTCCTGTGTGTGTGAATAGGAGGTCGGGGAGACAAAACCTCCGAAGAGGTCATTTTGCTGTTTTTGCCCCCTTGTCTCAACCCGACCGTGAATAGGTGCTAAGGGCAGGATTTGAACCTGCGAACCATTAGGACAGGAGTTTAAGCCCTGCGCGTTTAACCATGCTCCGCCACCTTAGCATTTAATTCAATATTTTTCAAAGGATGAAAAATACTGTGTGCCGGAGCAATAGATGAACAATTGCCACCGGCATAGAGGGGGTCGGCCTGTGGCTATAAGCCGTCCCTGACCGTGGCCCCTCCCCTGAAAATTTCAAAGTCAAATGACCAATGCAAAATTAAAAATAAAAAAAGCCCCATTGGTGAACCTCCGAAAAGGCCACCAATGGGGAAGAAAACTGTTTATTCTAAAGGTGCGTTTTTTCAATTAAGAAAAAATCACTCTTCTGTGGAAAGAAGCGAATTCACGCTACCATCCCAAGAACCGTCCTTGAACGACTTGGAGAGCGAGTTTCGCATTCTCTTCACAACAGAAGCGGCGTATTCCGAATCATCTTCGTAAAGGCCACCGCCCGATTTGTTGTGCTTGAAGAGAATTTGCCCCATAATTGGGTCGTGGTTGTAGAAACCAGAGGCGGCTTCTTCAACAACACCACAAATGCGGTCAATTGCGACTCTAACCGACGCAGGGACGGCAGATTTCTGACCACGACGGAACGGGGTTCCATCACGACCTCGCAAAAGAGCCTTTAATGCGTTAGCGGCGGCTTCTCGCTCATTTTCGTTCTCTTGTCCAACTTGGAGGTGCAATTCCACAACTTGCTTCAAAGCACCGTCCAAACTGTCATCGGCTTCAAGGTATTCGTTAATCTCGATAACGAGACTTTCCCATTTTACATTATCCATGTTTCTCAATCCTGCCCGTAGGCAAACTCCCCACAAGTTATGGGTATATAAGGCACAACAATGATTGAAATTAATCTTAACCCTCTTGATGCTTGAAAACATATGGCCTATAACCAAAGGATAATTGTATGGTTATATGCACCACTATGGGCCTTAACTTTCAATCTTTAACATCTTTAACATCAAAATAGAATCGTGAAAACTATCGTGGTTGTCGCTGTTGATAAATTACCGGAAGTTTATCATTGATGGTAAGAAGTTTTGAGGGGGGTTATGATACACAACCACAGCCAAAACACTATGTTTGTCATTTTTGTCATGTTTAACATCATTTTCAAATTATCAAAGGGGGTGAGGGGTATATCCTCTGAAAAAATGAGGTGGTTATAACCCGCAAGAAATAAGGGGGTATATAGATGGATGGATGGATGGTATGGTATGGTATGTTAATAATGTTAAAATGATAATAATATTAAAACAATATACTTATGGCTCATAACCCTCTCATAACTCTTTGGATATTTACCACACCTATGACAATAACTTGACAAAGATTCTGCGACTTTACATATAATATAATATTGTTATTCATATTGGTATATGGTCAATTGAATTACACCCATACAAAACGTATCTATTCCGGTGTAGGTTTTATTACCACCACATTATGTTGCAGAAAGGGTATTGATATTAGGACGACCTGCGCTTAAAGGCATCAATTCACCATACCATATGGTTCGTTGCTACTTTAGTAAAAAAATATAATGAAGAACCCCGCCACCCGAAACAGCCGTTTTACGGGCTGAATCGGGTTTTGGGGCTAAAAGCCGGTGTCCAAAGGGAGGGGGTCAAACCTACTCAAAAACCCCCGTAAAATCGGGAGCGTCCAAAGAACGCTGTCCGAAGTGATTTGGCGCACTTTCCACGCTTCCATCCCAACCGCCCGCTTTGTAGGCCATTGTCAGCCTTCGCTTGATTGAGCGGAAGACCTTCATGGACGCATCGTGGGCAATTGCGTGTGTTTGGCCCAATTCCTCGGTGTCCACCTTGATGGGCAAAAAGCCGAGGTCGTTTTGAATGTTGATGTATGCTTGATACAATTCTTCACGGGCAACACGGGCGATTTCGTGGATTTTGTTTTTCACGCTGAATGGGATTCTGCCCTTCATGTAGCGGTCAAGGTCAAAATCGTGGTGTCTCACGATGTTGCGAATTGCCGTCCAATACATATCTTGGGTTTCGGGCGTAGCGTTGTGATAAAGGTGCATAGTGAGTTGTAGTGCCTGCTCCACATTTTCGTTCCTTACCATCCCTTTTGAGATGGCGTTTTCAAGCCTGATGATTTGATGTTCTCTTTTCATGGTTTTTTCACTCCTCTGGTCGGTTTGTTTCCCTTTGGACACTAAACCACCGATTGATTCCTATTAATCTAGGTTTACAAAAGAAAACCATATGGTACGAAATGGGATATTGCGAGATGTATCGAGTCATATCCCATAAGCCCCCATAGGGTGTTTAACTTCGTACCAACAACCATATGGTTTGAGACTTTCTTTAGTAATAATGATTAAAAACCCCCACGAGCGGGAGGAAAAGGGTCTTTTCGACCCCTTTCCCCCCTTTGTTGCATCAACCGTCGTCAAACCGCTTAACGACAGTCCCTCGCTGAGTAGCATTGGTCCCAAACTGGGAAATTGAATGCTTTGTGGAGGTTTTCGTGGGTTCCGTCCCAAGTGCCATCACGATAACACTTGAGAAGGCGATTTTCGACTGCATTTGCCCTTTGTTGAGCGATTGTTCGTCCCACGGCATTTTCATTCATCCCTGAGTCGCCTTGGTCATAGCAATAATCACGGCCATGCGGCTTATACGGGACAAAGCCAAATGCGGTTTGCATTTCCCACATGTTGCTTACTTCCATCCCAAAAACTGTGTCTTTGATTCCCTGAATAATCTTTTTGACTTGTTTTGGGATAGAACCCACATTCAAAAGGGGTTCATGCGTGTGTCTCACCAATTCCACGACGGCAGACCAATAAGCGTTGAACTCTTTGTTCCACTTGCTACCTGCCGAAGTAAAATACTTCGCTCCGTAGGGGTGGTTTTGTGGTTCAATGCCATTTTCGAGGGCTTGCTCCATCAATTGTTGGATAATGGGTGTCATATGTCCGAATACCTCGTTTCCGAGTCCGGTCATAATCGCTTCAATGCGGTTTTGTGTCATTCTCATGTTTTGTCAACTCCTTTTTGCGGTTTGTTTGGTTGATGCACTAAATATGCAATTGATTTTATATGATTCAGGTTTACAAAAGAAAACCATATGGTTGCACATTACTTTTGTAATATTTCAGTATGAAATAACCCCATAGGGGGGCAAGCCTCCCCCATCACCTTGAACCATTGACCCGCTAATTCGTTTGGGTTTGGTGGTGATTTTGGGGGAGGCCGCCGATGTTGCACAATTCGGGATTCACGGGTTTGAACGCTTTAGAGCCTCATTCTTGAGGCCCAACCTCCGTTCCAGCGTTCTCGGTGGTTTTGGCGGTTGGCGGCTCAATTGAGAGCGTATCGCCATCCATGAGGCCATTCCATCGGTTTTCTCGGATGGCTCGCTTCATGTTGTTTTCCGCCTTGTCTGCCATGTGGTCAGCGTATGCCTCAACATCAGCGTAAAGGCCTTCCTTCGTAGAACGAGGGAAAACCTGCTGAATGAGGGAAAACTCACCAATAGAGGCAAACGCAGTGTGAATGCGGTTGCGAACACCCGATACAACGCCCTGTTGTTCGGGAGAGAGAGAAGACCCCTTTCCCCGCTTGATTGGCGATTTGTCGCCAAGGGTGCGGAGCATGTTCGTGATGCTTCCCCAAATGTTCTTGATTTCGTCTTCCTCGGAAAGCGTTCCAAGGTAAGTCAATTGTGCTTCTACCAAAGGGGCAAGCCCTCCGGCGACTTCTTCGTTGTTTGCGAGCCAAGCACGCATTTCTGCGATTCTGACTGTTGCTTTTTCTTTGTCCATGTTTTTCAACTCCTGTGCGTTTTGGGTGTGAATCCCGCTTAGGCACTAAACCGACGCAGTATCTCCTATAATCCAAGTTTGACAAAGCAAACCATATGGTTGTGGTTCACTTTGATTAATATAACTATAAACAACCCCGCAGGAACGGGAGAAAACCCACAATTACTAAATAAATCTGCATTTCAACACAGGGAATAAAAAAACCGCCGTGTGGTTTATCGTTCTGTTGTGGATTTTCCCCCAAAGGAGAAAAAACCTCCGCCTACTCCATGAATCCGCATTACGACGACATACTTTGTTTACACGCCTTCGTATAATCTAACTAGTATTTTATACTCCGTGTTTCTTTCTGTCGAATTACACCGTTTTGTTTTGGCTTTGGTTCTATGCTGGCATAACCGGTATATCCAGCGAGAATGTGAAAAGGGGGCAGATGGTGGCCTTCCCCTAATTTAGCACATTATTGGGATTACTCCTCGGAGTCCTCCACAATAACGCTGAAATCTTGAGAAGTCAGCCCTTCACGGGTTCCGTCCCAAATTTTCATGTTGTATCGCTTGACTAAAGATTGCTTGACGCGATTTGCCATAGCCACTGCGAATTCATCGTTTTCCCAAAGACCGTTGGATTTCTTACCCAATCGGCAAATGAGAACATTCATGTCATCTGTCTCAATGAGAGACAAATAGGCTGCGAGGGCGTCCTTCTCCAAAGATTCGATGAGAACCGAAACCTCGGTGGGAAGGGTTGAAGCCTTTCCACGCTTAATCGGGGAATCGGGGAGAGTGCGGCACATGTTGACAATGGAACCCCAAATGTTCCCAATGTCGTTTTCGTCCGTCAAAGTCCGTCCATAATTCAATTGCGCTTGAATCATCGGTTGAAGGGCTCCAATATCGTTTTCCTCCATCCAAATTTCAAGGTCTTTCGCTCGTGTTTCAAATTTTTCTTTGCTTACTTCCATTTTTTTCACCTCAATGTGTTTTTTTCAAGGAAGGCCACCACAGCCGATAAACCCCCCCTCATCAGCATATAATTCAAGTTGGCAAAGCAAACCATATGGTAAGATAAATAGATAGCATGAAAATAATGCAAGTATATAGCATATGCTTAACATATATAGAAGTAATAGCCTTATCTACAACCATATGGCTTTGTTTCCGAATTTTTTTTTAATTAAATTTTAATTTTTTATTGTTTTTTAGTTATCTTTTGTCTAAAATGGCCCTTTAGAACATATCTATTGCCCCCCCGTAGCGGTATGATTATACCATGTGAGGGGTTCCGATAAACAGGGGTTAGCATTGACTACTTTAGACGATGTATTACCCGAAATTAGGCGCATTAATGAATCTATTCAATCTATTTTGGCAGACATTAAATCAAATACAGGGAAAGCCAATATACAAACTAAAGAGGAAAATAAGGCTAAATTAAAAGAAATAGCAAACAAATTAAAACAATTACAAACAAATATGCTATCTTACTATCATCCAAAGAAAACACGACAATTAAAATTAATTAATGAGGATTAATTAAATAAAAAAATACATTAAACAGTTTTTTATTCTGGAAATACAATAAAAATTAACGAAAAAATTTTGCTAGTCGTAAAAAAATTCCGAGCCAAATTTTGAGAAAAGTGATTACTATGTGGGAAAAAGTGCTAAAATACGAAACTGAGTATGATTCCGAGGAAGCGTTTAACAGAGCGCAACCGAAAAATATTATGTATTCGCTATTGGAAAAAACAGATGGCATGGATGATGTGGAAGAATTATTAATGATGTTAATGTCGGAATTAGAAAGAAACCTCCCTGCTGAGAAGATTCGTGAAATGCTTAAAAGTATCAGGGCTAACTTAAATAACCCAGATAGAAAGTCCAACTTCTGAAAAAATTCCGAGCCAAATTTTGAGAAATTAAGGTGATTTAACATGACGTGGGAAAAACAGATTAAGAAAAGCATATTAAGAGACAAAGGTATTAGACCTGATTATGATGCAGAAATGGTAAATAAGATAATAGATACCTATACATTACTCGACGAACTAGATAGAAGTAATTTAACCCAAAAACAAATTACTCAATTTCAAATAATTGCGAGATTAGCAGATGATTTATCAGACGAACTCATGGAATTAAAAAGAATGGGCTGAAAAAATTACGGGACAAATTTTGAGAAAAAGTGATTATTATGTGGGAAGATATGTTAAAAAACGAAGAACCTTGGTGGACAGCCTCATTGAAGAGAATGCTTGAAGAAGCAAGAGAGTATCATAAGGAAGCCAGTGATGCTTTTTACCGTTTGAAGAAAAAATTATATGAGCAAAACAAGCGTGAAGAAGTGCAAGACGAAATTGAGTTGGTTGATTCTTTTGTTATATATTTCCCTGCCGGTGGTGCGCCCGTTCACGACCTTTTCAATTTCTTGGAAAATCATGTTTTGTGAACGTAAAAAAATTCCGCCAGAAATTTTTGGAGAGATTTAGATGGTTAATTTAAGAGAAATCGTTGATGGTGTTTTTCAAGGAGATGTTATTTCCAAAATGTCTCAAGGCTCGGCACTTAAGTCATTGGCGTTTAAAACTGTTAGATTGACATATAAAGAAATAATTCCGCCTCTTGATGAACAAGAAGCATATTTCATTACTGAACAATTTATGGGAGGATGGCTCTCTCCTTTGTTAGATAATATCAATAGACAGCCCGAAGAAAAGAAAGACAAAAAGAAAATTAGAGAAAATACTGATTTTGACAAGGAAGACGGCATTCCCGATAAAATTGGAGAATTAGACGTTTTGAAGATTTCCAAGGCAATTGGGCAAAGTCACATTAGCGAGGTTGTTGCGGGAACTCCATTAACACCAGAAAAAAGAGAAACACTGATGTCAATCAAGAAAAAGTTTGCAGATAACGGAAAGTCCTTAACTTCTACATTAGGAGAAGTGGTAGATTCTCCTGATTATGTGAATTTTATTAAGCACGCTATCACTTCTGCTGTTCTATATTTAAGCGTTGATGAACCAAGAGAAATCCGAAGACAGCGCAAAACAGGAGATTTTGATGAAATGGGTTTGGCTTTAGATGATGCGGTGAGGGAGAGAGAAGAAGAAAATCGCCCCACAATTGAATTTAATCCAAGAGCATTTAGAACCAGCAGAAGAGAAGCGGCTCAAAGAGATGCAACGGATAGAGACTCTTTCGGAAAGAGCGAATGGTTTAATGTCTTGAAAAGAGATGATTAAATGTGGTTCGACATTGTTAAGTTGGACCTTTCCCAAGTATCTACCCAAATACAGGGAGACACAGAAGGTAAGAACATTAACATCCCAGAATCTAGCAAATGTCTCGATAAATTGCTAAATTTTGCAAAAAAGGCAAAGAGTGCATTTGGGCCTACGCCTAGTGCAAAGGTTTTTACATTAGAAAAAGACGATAAATACCAAATGCCAGAATTTGTTGCGTGTAAGTTGGTAGAATTAATAAATAAAATGTTCAGTCAAACTTCTGAAATGTATGAACTTGAAGAAAACATTGGTGAAGAAATCTTTGGTAAAGGAAACTCATCAACAATCTTTTTTAATATAGAATATGAATTTAAAGAGGATTTGAAGAACTTTGAGCAATTCATTCATATTGGTGCAGGCTATCTTTTTGACATGATATATATTGTAGAACTCAGAGCGCCTAAAAATGGCTCAATCCCTGTAAGACTTCAAAAAAGAATAATGAAAATGCTAAAGAGGATTTGGGAGGAATCATAGTGTGGTTTAATATTATTAAATTAGACCTTTCACAGTTAAGCACCCAGATACAGGGTGATGCCGATACAAAGGAAATCAACATTCCCGAAGAGAATAACTGTGAAAAGAAAATAAAGAGATTCGAAGATAATTTATATCGTGAATTTGCGGATGACAATTGGTCAAATAGATATTCAATGACTAATGATTTAAGAGAAATGGGAACAAGGAAACCTAAGATTCCTGAAAAAGTTTTTTGCTGGATAGTAGAAAATCTCGATAAATTCTTTGCTTCTGGGTATCAAAAACTAAAAGGAAGAGATGGGATAACAGTAAACCAAAAAGATTTTTTGGAGCAGTTTGAAGGCTACAGTTTAGAACTTTACACCATACAACACCAACAAGGAGGAAGACCTTTTAATTTTATTGTAAGAGATTTGTTAACGAATAAGACAGTAATAGAATGTGCATTCAATAGCACCTTTGGTGAAAAGGCAGTAAAGGATAGATACGAAAGAGTCAAATCGTCTTGGGAGAGAGCATAATGTGGTTTGATATTGTCAAGATAAATCTTGCCGAGTTAAACACTAAATTGCAGGGAGATGTTGAAGGTAAAAATATCAATATTGAGCCAGACGATAAGTGTAGAAAAAAGTTGATTGATTTCCAAAATAAAATGCTTGCGCTGGGAAAAAGGGAAAAAGCCATATATATGATGTCTCATGAAAAATTAGAAAAAGAAGTTCCCGAATCTGTTGCTTGTAAGTTTGTAGAGGTATTGGATAAATATTTTAATAATATAAAGGCGGCTGAATTTTCAAATGGTAAATTCGTGGGGCCAGATTATGACGATGATGGAAAAATTGATGAAAATTATGGATATAGTGTTTGGTATCGTATACATAATTCTACAAATATTAGATTAGACAGAGGAGAAGAGTCAGTTATTAGTGTAGTATTAGTTTTAATGCACCCCGAACACACCTATCATATGGCCTTTTTAATGACAGATGCACAGCCCACTCACGAATTTAAAAGACTTTGGGAGGGACTATAATGTGGTTTAATATACTTAAATTAGACCTCTCTCAATTAACTACCCAAATTCAGGGAGATGCTGACGCTGATTCAATTAATATTCAACGGGATGATAAATGCAAGAAAAAATTATTGAAGGTTATTGAAATAATGAAAGATATTGATAGAAAGGCAAGAAAGGCACTTCCGAATATTTTAGAAGAAGTCTCAAAAGAATCAGAATATAAAAATAAAGATGGGGAAACAATAGAATTCAGGATTGCCGATATTGTCGGAGAAGATACCATAGTTGCCAAAAATTCTCGATATCGGTTTGGGTTCTCGGTTCGTTCTGAACTGGAGGATTTTAATAAATTTGAAGAAATAGACGAAATGCATGCTTGTCAGTTATTGGAAGCACTTAAAGTAGCGTTGGTTGACCTTGAAAATAATGTAAGCAAAAGAGAAAAGGTCAAAAATAGTGAAGGTAGAGAAATTGGCCGCGTTGAATATGAATTTTTAAGAAAAAGAAATTCTTATGTTAGAAATAGATTGGCAATATATCATACAAAAAAGTATTTCAACGTTGTCAGTATTACGCATGGTGGGGGCGGATTCCCGTCTAGTTATGAAACTTTTGAAGGATATAGAGATTTTGAAGAAAAAATGATAACTAGACTTTTCCTTCGTGTTTATTTGGATGGGTTTAAGAGCATAAGGAGGATGCTTTGAATGTGGTTCGATATTCTTAAATGGGAAGAAATTCTCAAACGTAAGATTTTTGAAGAACCTGTGCCAAAATGGTTAGAAGGTTATGCAGAAATGAAAGATTCTGATTCTGTTGAAATTGAGGGCTTTAGGGTTTTTGGTCATGCTATGAAAAGAATGATGGGGTATGATGTAAGTAATGACCCAAGACCGTTAGATGGTGCATTTTATTTTATGAACATGCTAAGGAGATTCCAAAATACATTAAATATGAGATATAAATTCTTTGATAGATTAAAGGACGGCTACCAGTTTAGTGTTATTGCCAATGGTTATGTTTGGGCTGTTAGAAAAAACTCAGAAGATGATTACGATATTGTTTCTTACATTGGTAAAGAAAGAAACATAAAGAGCAAAAAGAAACAATTTGACCTTGGTTTAGTTGACAGCGATGGTGCAGAAACAGCGAGAAGTCGGGAAGAATTGATTGCCGATAAATCAGTTAATCTTCCTATCGAGGAAGACGATTATGACCCGATTAGAGTAAGAGAAGCAATTGAGCAAGACCCTACATTAAAATATTATGATGTTCCCTTGGATAAATTAATAGAGAGGCTCACGGCTTTCAACAATTATGAAGATTTGATGGAAATGCTAGATGCTTCAATTAAGCAAGAAGACAGGGATAGAATCAAAATGCCCTTGAGAAGAATTAAAGATATTATTTCTGACATTAAAAAAGCAGAAGTGATATATACTGAGGACACCTTGAAGGAAGCAGGGGGCGTTTCTTTTGCCGGTGGAGCAAATATTGCCCTTTTTGGTGATAAAGCAATCGTAAGGAGGAAAAAGCGTGGTAAAAAGAGAAAAGAAGAGCATTGAGGTTATCAACGGCAATCCCGTTGAAATGTCTGGCTCTTTTGATTTTGAACAGGCTTTCAACGATTGGCAAACTAAATGTCGTAGTTATAAGACAAGCGAAATTAGCCCAAAGCCTCCACAGGACGAGAATGGCGGGACAAAGAATCCCAAGAGCAAATTCGTTCCAAAGGATTTACTCGGCCAAGTTAGGAACCATGTTAGCGCATCTGTCGCAAGACCAGATTCCCCAAATAAAGGAGATAGTGGCTTATATAAAGCGTTGGAAGAAATTGACTCTAAATTGAAAACGATTAAGATTTTTACTCAAGCCGAGAAACAAATTCTTGAAAAGTTTAAAAATGCCTTAGAAAGTTTCTTAACTCATCCTACCCTCAACCCTCAAAACATTGTTTTCAAAAGGCCGAAAAGATACAGAGAAGTGGACGGAGAACTTCGGGTTCCCTCAAAGGCCAAGATTAAGATTTACGGACACTATATTGATGACTATTTCATCAAGAGATACCCCAAATTGAAGGTTCCTGCTGGCTCCGAAAATTGGAGCAGTAAGACCCGAAACAAGGCTACGCCGCCCTTATATCAAGCAATTTATGGTGGAGATATGTTCCCTAAAGGTGGGCTTATTGAAGTGATTGAATCTGCTATTGAACAAATTGAAAAACCAATTGAGCCTGTCTTAACTAAAATCAATTCAGACCTTTTGGCTCAATTGCCACAGGTTAGGTCATGGGTCATTAAGAATGCAAAGAGATTTTACAAGGATGGCAAATACAATTTGTCTGCGTTTAGAAACGAATTGAATTCGCAGAATTATCAAGGTGTCGATTCTCTTCTGTTTAGAAGATTAATGACGGCTAATCTTACAGGGAAAAAATTGTCTTCTATCAATGCAAAGAATGTTTTGGCTCACCCTGTTCCAAAATTTAGAATTGATATGAAAACCAATAAGGCTATGCAAAACCTTATCAAAAACAGTTATATTCGTAGTCCAAGAGCAAAGGCTCCTGACAAGAAAGAAAAGACCGAAGTTAAAAAATGGTTTGAGATGGTATTATGACGACAAGAAAGCGGTGTGGCTTGTGCCAAAGTGAACAAAGAGCCGAACTTGAAAGGGCTCTTGAAAATCGCACGATGTCGTGCGATGAAATGGATATTGTTCACGGTTGGAGAAGCGGCACTGCGGCTCAACATCAGCGAAATCACATGGGGGATTATGAAATGTCTTCAAATCCACAGTGTAAGTTATGCACGGACCCATTGAGGAAACATTATGAAACTGCGCTTTCCGAAGGAAATGTTTCAAGCGAAGGTGTTTCTGCTGCTCTTGGCATATCAAAAGCGCAGGTGCAACGCCACATGAAGCACCACTTGACGCCAATCGTGCAAGAATCTGCGGCCATGATGATAGCCAAAAAAGAAGTAAATGAGATTGATTTGCTATCAAACAATGTAGAGCGATTAGATAGGCGTTTAGAGCAAGTCTTTGATGAATTAGGGAATGAGTTAGACCCTAAGATGATTGATGCTCTTACCAAGTTAGCAAGAGAAATTAGAGAATCTTTGAAGTATCTTATGGAGTTCAAGGGTAAATTGATTCACAAGAGACAAGACACAATTATTGTCGCACAGATGCAAATTGTTCAAGAAGTGTTAGCACAGAACAATCCTGAGATTTGGCTGGATATTAAACAGAAGATGCAGGAGAGATTACAATGAGTTGGAAAAATATTCTAAAATCGGAAATTGACCCCATCATCAATGGTGCTTTAGAAAGAGCAGAAATAGATATAATGAAATTCATAGAAGGAAACTATAGAAAGGAAAGACCAACGCTAAGAAAAATGAGAGAAATGATTAAACCATTTCTTATTGAATTACTTAAGAGAGATTTAAGTCCTTATGATTTCAATGAAGGAATGAAAAATATAAATTTCGATGATATTTACAAAAAGCATGTTGATGGCTATTATGAAATGTATAAGTCTAGAATAGATTATCAATTAGGGCTAGAAGAAGGGACTATTGAAATGCCTTATCCTAAAAACAATGTTTCGCAGGAAGACATGGATAGATTAAAGCGTTTGAGAGAAAAGAGTCGGCGTTCAAAAGAACAAAATTAAAGCAGGAGAGATTACAATGACTTGGCAGTTATTATTGAAAAGTGAGTTGCCCTCGGATGAGGTCGCTCTTTTTTCTATGCTGTCAAATTATTCTACAACGAATCGTTTAAGGGATATTATTGCCGCAAGGAGCAAAAAGGGTGCTGGCAAAAGAAAATTTAAGGAATTTATTGAACAATATGATGATTCAAGTCCCGAGGCCTTGCTTAATTCTATGGGCAAAGTCGCAAAAGATATGCTCGGTAGCAAAATTGAAGAGATTCATGACAATTTTTTGGCGATTAAAGCGGCTCTTTCTAAAAAAATGCAACCTTCTCGCAAAGAAGGCGACAAATTGTCTGACTTTTTAGTTGAAGATAAGGAAACAGTTGAATATCTTTACAATAATTTTAGGCAAACTAGATTTAGGCCCATGCGAAGTAAGGCTACGCCAGAAGAATTAGACAAAATGCTAAAATTATTCACAAAATACGCAGAAAAACCGAAAACTTTTGCAGAATTTGATGATGTTTTGAATTTTGGCTATGCAAAACTGAAAATTATTGTTCTTGGAGCCAAAAAAGACAGCGTTTCTGGCTTTGAAAGCGAAAAGGGCCCGACAAAGGAGGCCACTACCTTCAAAAAGATTATTAAAGATGCCAAAATTGACGATATTAAGAAGAAAGAGGTCAAGAATTTGTCTAAAAAACTCGGAATGGAGTTAAGAGAGGGAGAAAACTATCGTTTAGAAAAAACTATTTCTAGAAATATGAGTGAATTCTTAGGAAAACAACAAAAAACAGAAGGATTTAAGTTTCAACAGGCAGAAGAGATTAAAAACTACGAAGTTTCTGAAATTGGTCCCTTTGAAGTCAGGGCTTTCTTTAAATTAATGACTGAAAAGTATGATGATACTAGAAATATCACGAATGCGCTTAATTTTAAGATTGAAGGAGAAGAAATCGGACATGGTAGAAGTGCAGATTTACCCATTATGATTAAATCTAAGAACCAATATAGGCCATCTGACTTCATATATCAGTTGTTAATTCAGGATAATCCGGGCATAAAAGCCTTAGAAAAGGCCATGCAAACCACTATTTCGGGCCAAAGAAGGGATGTTTTATCCGAAGAAGCGAGGGGAAAAACGGAAGGTTTGACTGTTGAAACCCTCATTCCTAATGATTTTATTGAAGCAATTGAACTATCGCCCGACGACTACAAGGAAAGAGGAAATTCTATCGTTTTAGACGACACAGCCCTTGAAGAAATAAACGAAAATATTGAATCGTTCGATGAAGTTCCTAACTACATCAAGGAAAACTACCCAGACTTTGACTTTGACAAAGCAAAAGGAGAATATGTTAAAAGATACTTCCAAGAAAAAACAGAAGCGTTTGAAGGGGAAAGAGTCGTAGATATTAATGACCCATTAGACGCGTTAATTTCTTTGGCAGATGAAGAAAATAAAAACATCATAAGTTTAGCCGACTCTCCAAAATACCGTAAAGAAGGTCGCTTTGAATCGGATGAAAATGAAATCCTTTTGCTTAATATGCTAACCTTACTTGAAAAGTATGGGGGAGGGGATGCTATGGATAAGGTGGAAGAAATCTACACCCCCGCCAGTAAAGGTAAAGAGGCGAAGGTCAATAGCGAGGCGAAGAAGCCTTTCCTTGACGAATTGGATAATGAAATTAAAGAATTATCCACTAAGTTTAGAGATGGCATCAAAAGTAAATTTCAAGATATTATTGATAATCCAGGAAAATATCCACAAATTTATGGTATGAAGAAAGACCAAAGAAAAATACTGGACTTACGAGAAATTTTACCAAAGCAATTCTTTAGCATTGATGTCGGTCGAGAAGTTAATTTAATCAAGGTGGTATGATGAATCAGAATTATCCCATCCTTTCTCAAATCTATGAGTATTCTGACTCTACCGGCTTCGATTGGAGCAATAATAAGTTAAGTGATGACCCTAACGAAAAAAGTCTGATTCTTGACATTATTCCTGCTCCATTACAAAATGTCGCTCCAGATAAGATTACTGCTGAATTAGACACTAGTTTCTTAGATAAAGGCGACCTTAAAAGAAATCTAATGAAAGTGCAAGGAATCAAGACTTTGGGTAGGCGTCCCCAAGTCGCAGCAACAATGGTTGCGGAACTTAAAAAATATTTTTCACAGAAATCTTCAAATCCCTTTGAAGGGGTGCTTGCCAACGAAAGAGGCGTTTCTGCATTTACATATGGAAATAATGCCCTGACTCTTGAAATGATGAAAGGCCGAAATCTAAACCTAAATATTCTTTCTTTAAATAGAGGGTTTGACCCAAAAATTCTATCAACAAGAATTAAGGAATCTCTCAAGATTGCTGATAAATTATTAACTAAAGTTCAAATTAGAAACTTTGAACTTCTTTCTGCATATTTAGACAGTTATAAGAAAACTAGAAAACCTGCGCCCAAAAAAGAAAAGGTTTCTTTTGACCTTGATGATAGGGATATTTTCTTTGGCGGTGCATCTGAGATTGAACCGGAAGATGTGAGAAAAGCCTACGACTATTGGGAAGACATTTCTAAAAAGATTGAAAGGTTTTCAAGAGATGTTAAAGAATTAGCCGAGAGTTTGGACCCGAAGGATAAAGACATGAAAGCCCTTATTGATTTCTTGGAAAAGAATGAGGAAGGGGGAAAATATCCTTTCTTGGATTACATGGCTACCTTTCCAGAAAAGAACGTAGAGTTGAAAGAAATCAACTCTAGGGTTGATGATTTCATCAAAAACTATTTAATTGTATTTAACATCATTTCTATTGTCTCCGATGATTCTATAAAAGACTACAGCCCAAGCGACGTAAGGGGTGAAATGGCTCAATTTTATGCCTATGGCGAATCATTGAATCAAGATTCAGCCGATGGTGCAAAAACTACAGATATTGATATTAGTGCTGGCATTAGAGGGATGGGTGATTCGGCTCAAGCCGCCGCAGAATCAGATGTAGAAGAAGCAAGATTAAATCAAGCCGCTACGAAACTTCCTTTTGACCGAAGCGCAAAAGATATTGATTTTAATCCGAAAGAATTGACTCCTCTTGTTCCTGTAGATAAATTAGTCTTAGATGCCATTTCTATTCTTGCTTTAGACAGAAATTCAGAGACTTTTACAACGGATATTGAAAACGGTTTCTTTGCTGATTTAGCAATAGAAAAAATAAGAGACTTAATGGAAAGATTTGAGAAAAATGGCATTCCTTTTACCAAAGAAGATACCATGAATTTCTTAGGTTTCTTAGGGCATATGAAGACTTTTGAGGAAGAGCAATCAGGAAAATTCCCTGTTTTCTTTGCCACCGAAGCACCTTTGAACAGGTATTATAAAAACTTAGCAGACGACGCTAAAGATAAAGAAGAAAAGATTGGCCGCTTCTTTTTATTACTACAAAAAGCAATCGAAACAGAAAATACCATTCTCCCCCAAAACATTAATTTGAGAATGTATGGGGCTGTTGAAGGAGGCGGTGAATCTAAAATACCTCCTTCAGAAAAACCTATTTATGAATATAGGCGGCAGGTTGCAGGCAAAGGGACCGGAAATCTCAAGAGAAGTATTGATACGGATTTAATCAAAGATATTATCTCCGATATTGAACTTTTATACTATGGTCCCCAAGATTCAAAGTATTGTTTTGGTTTAGACCTTCCTTTTTCAGACAATGGAGCAATTAACGTTTTGATGACCTACGGTGATTCAAAAGAATTTGCAGGTATTAATCAATTGTATTCAAATATGAGAGAATTTAAAACAAAAATGTTTAGAGTCTCTACCCTTAAAAAATTAGCAAGGAGCATGAAAAAAATTAACGATGGCTTCCCTACCATCAAGCAAGCAAAGAAAGGATTTGAAGACTTTGTTTCTGCATTAGCGAAAACCTACAGAATAAATAAAGACGATGAATATTATAATGTGATTGTTAATGATGCCGCCGCTATGCTTGGTTCACTTAAAGCAAGAATGGGCAACAAAGAAAAAGTGTCATTGATGGGTGTTGATGTTGATAGAGCCTACGAACAATTAATAGACGCAATTTCTCAAGAATCTATTAATTTTAGCAATCTTAGGTCTATTAGAGACTTTATGAGATTTTTTAAGAAAAGGTCTGCAGAAGCATACTTTGGTGAAGTCTATGGGGAGAGCAAGACCGGCGATAGAAAAAAGAGCGAAGCGATTGCCGCAATTGATACTATCAAAACACAAATGAAAAATTTAAAGATGACTAAATCTATTTCAGATAAAATTCTTGAAGTGCATGATAGTCTTCGCTTACTGAAAAAAGAAACAATTTATTACGGTCAACATAATTTAGAAGATTATGACTCTATGCAGAACATGATTGTCAAGATGCAAAATCAATTTAGCAGAGATATGTCAGTTAATGAATTAACCAGCATTGTTTCTGAAGTGAATGCGTTTGACGACATTTCAAAGTCTTATGGTATTTCAAAAGAAGAAGTGTATTTTATTAAGGCAAACTTTAGGTGATATTATGAAGTGGGAAGATATTTTGAAAATTAGCGCAGGTGAAAGAAGCGATGCTGAAAGATTTGCTGACCCCAAAGACTTGCTTATGAATGATTCAGAAATGAGAAAATTTGTATTGTCTCACAGAAAGAGATTAAAATATCTCATGGACAGGCCCAAAAAAATACAAGAGAGGTTTCAAATGGATAGGCCGATGTCTAGAATAGCAGAGACATTTATGATAAAAGAAGCAAAACTTATAATGGACATGAATCTTGATTTTCTTGATAAAAGATTAAGAAATATTGAGGATGAATTGGGTAGGGATGCTCCTAATATGTTTAAAATAAAAAGGATGAAAAAATCCTATGTAGATGCCTTTAAAAATATAACAAAACCTCTTTATGACCTTCAAAGAGAAAAAACTAGTATGAGAAAAAATAGGTGATACTATGAAGAAAATGGTTGAGGTCTATAGTAAGGGTAATGAATACTATTATATTCTTGACGGAAAGGAAAGGGGCGGATTCTCAACAAAAGAAAAAGCCAAAGCCGATGCCAAAGAAATGAATAGAGCGAGAAAGGCAAGGGGCGAAAAGAAATTTGCTTCTGGCAAAGCAAAAAATATTAGAACAGGACCAATTCAACAGGGGCCTACAACATTGACTGATGCGAAAAGACAAAGAATGAGAATTAAAAAATGGTGGGATGAAATAATCAAAAAGTTAACGAAGACCTGTCCTGTTTGTGGGACAGAAAACAAAAAAGATGCTAAAAGGTGTAAAAACTGTGGTGCAGATATTTCAGACGTGAAGTGATATTATGGATAGATGGCAAGACATTCTCAAGAAAGACCCACGGCGTGCTAAAAAGGCTCGCAAGAAGAGAAAGAAGGGTAAAAGGAAATCTACTGTAAATCAAGCAGGAAACTACACTAAACCCGCTATGCGTAGAAGAATTTTTAATAGGATTAAAAGAGGTGGCAAAGGTGGTGCGCCTGGTCAATGGTCTGCAAGAAAGGCACAAATGTTAGCGCAAGCATACAAAAGGGCTGGTGGTGGCTATCGGGACTAATAATTGGTTTGAGTTGCTTAAGTATAAAAAGAAGAAACTTAGGCGCAAAAAGCAAAAGAAAAATTTAAAGAGAATCCAACAAGATTTAGCCACTTGGACTGATGAAGATTGGGGAAGTGCTGAACAGCATAGAGCAAAAGATAAAGGTAAAAAACCCAAATCTAAAACCAAAGGAAGATATATGCCAAGAGCGACATATAAGAGAACAGATAAGAAAACTCTTCGCTATCAGGATGCAAAGAAAAGAAAAGGCCGCAAAAAGGGAATCCAACACGTCCCAACAGGAAAAAAGTTTAGTCAAAAGTGATTCGTATGTCTTGGGAGGATATTCTTAAAAGAAGAATCGGAGCAGGCATGTCGCTGTCTGCCCGAAGATTGGCAGATAGAGTAATAACCGCTACTCCTAAAACTATTAATACAATATTAGATGACATGTATAATCAATTAGAAAGAGACAAAAAAGCGAAGCGGGCTACTGGTGGTAGAATGATTCCTACAAGAAACGAATTAGCAAGGTATTTAGGAACAAAATATTCTAGAGTTCGATTAAGTGAAAAAACCCAAAAGCCCATACAGGGTAATGAAGGTTTAATGCATTATTATAAAGAGGAATAATCATGCCCATCAGAAAAGTAAGAGGCGGCTACAAATGGGGTAGCAGGGGTAAAGTCTACAAAAATCGTAAAGATGCTGAAAGACAAGCCGCCGCCGCTTATGCTTCGGGATATGTCAAAAAGGGCTGGCAAGAAGTTTTAAAGAAAGACCCAAAGAAAGGAACGGGAAGGAAACCTAAAGGTTCAGCAAGAAGACTATATACTGATGAAAACCCAAAAGATACTGTTCCTGTCAAATTCAAAACTGCAAAAGATGTAAGAGAAACATTTGCTAGTTCAGCATTCAAATCAAAGCCACACAAAAGACAATCGCAAATTATTAATTTAGTAGAACAAAGAGCGAGGGTGGCGGCTAAGAGAGCAAAAGACCCCAAAGCAAAAAAAAGGTTAAATGCAGCACATAAAGTAGCATTAGCCAGAAAAGAGTCCAGCAAAAGAAAAACCAAGAGGATGAGAGCATGAGTTGGGGAGATATATTGAAAAAAGATGAGGATGAGGAATTAGATGATAAAAGAATTATGCATCTTGTTGATGCTATTCAAGCATTGGAAAATGCCAAAAAATTATTTGAAAAAGACCCAAAATACAAAGGTAGTAAGAATTTGATACCAAAAATTATAGACAGCATTAAACAAGCAAAAGAAGAACTATCGTGAGAGGGATTAAAATGAGTTGGGAAATTATTTTAAAGCAGATGGCTTGTCCAAGAGCCACGCAAGATTTGATGCTTAATACTAAAAATAGAGATGCGGCGGTTAAAAACCCAAATATTAAATATGGGCCACTTAATCTTGATGATGAAGAGTATTGGGAAGAATATGCTAAAAGATGGAACACTACTGCAGAAGTAGCAAAGAAATCTAACTGTAGCAATTGTGTGGCATTTGATATTTCTCCAAGAATGGAAGAATGTATGCCATTAGAATTAGACGATGATGGACGTTTAGGGTATTGCTGGATGCACGATTTTAAATGTCATTCTGCAAGAAGTTGCTACACTTGGGCAAAGGGTGGGCCAATTAAAGACGATAAGCGTTCCAAAGAAAACCAGATGAGAAAGGAGGGTAAAAAATGAATTGGAAAGACATTTTAAAAGCAGAAAAAGCCCATTGTGGCTCAGAAAAAACAGAGAACGAAGAAAAGGAAGAGTTTGAAAAGAAACTTGTTGGTAATCAAAATGAGATTGATGCAAACAATGATGGACAAATCACCGGAAAGGATTTTGAAATCCTTAGAAGAAAAAAGGTAAAGAAAAGCATCGAAGAAGAAATTCTTGAAGAAGTCGAAGATGAAGGCGGTGCTTTAGGAATGAAAAACCTAAAGGATATTGCTGACAAAAAGAAACTCAAAGAAACCCTTTCGTCTATGGAAGATAGAGAGATGATTTTTGAGCATGAAGACGGAGATTTCTATACCCACGAACCGAAAAGAGATAAGAAAAAGCGGTGAGATTATGGGTTGGGAAGACGTTCTCAAAAGAAAAAAAGACCCTCGCTTGAAAAGGGCGGGTGTCGCTGGTTTCAATAAACCAAAGAGAACGCCTAAGCATCCTAAAAAATCCCACATCGTCGTAGCAAAGGATGGAAAGAAAGTTAAGACCATTCGCTTCGGACAACAAGGAGTAAAAACAAATCAAACTGCTGGTCAAAGAAGGGCTTTTAAATCCCGCCACAGAAAAAATATCAAGAGAGGAAAACTTTCCGCAGCATATTGGGCAGATAAGGTAAAATGGAGTCCAAGCAAGACCAAATCAAAAAGTAAAAAATGGAAGAAGGGGTCTTAATTTGTCAAAAGAAAGGTTAGCGCAATTTCTCGGCTCTAAGGATAGCGTTGCTATTCAATTAGGTTCCGAAAGAAATGTAAAAGAATTGTGGGATGCCAGCCATAATGACAAATACGAACTTAGGGGTTCTTCTAAGTGGAAATATCCAGTAAATGAATGGTTTGGCGTTATTGTAAATGATGAAGGTGTTCCAAAATTAGTTTCAATTATTGGGTATTCTTTACAGAACGGAAAAGGCGGAAAAAAGTTTGCTTTTGTTGGTGGAGCAAAGACCCATCCTGATTTCATCAGAAGGGGCTTTATGAGGATGGCAAGAGAAAAGGCTCTTTCCCAAATAGAAGGAGTCGCTAAAGTGGCGGGTTTCTCAACGCAAAGAAAAAAGAAAAATTTAGAATTGCAGAGGCCCGAAACACATGATGTTGTTCCCGATGAAGTTATTGAGTTTATGAAAGAGAGAATAAATAATTTACCCGATGTTAATGATTGGGGAATTTATAAAGCATGGTGGAATATTATCAAAATGGGGTGATTTTTATGGAGTTAGATACTTTTAACTTTGAACATGAAATGGATATGAAGTTATCCAAAAATTCCTTTCCCTATTTCTTTCAAAATGTTCTTGGTTTTGATTTTCCCTCTTACATTCAAGAATGGCATGAGTTAATGAATGACACACAAAGAACAGTTATTATTTGTGCAAGAGACCACGGTAAATCTGTATTTATGCACAGTTGGGTAGTATGGAAACTAATTTTTTCCGAACCCCCATATCAAATGCTTTACATTTCTTCTAACCAAAAGCAGACTTTGGTTCACATGAGAGACATTGATAAAATGTTCACCCACCCAATGCTCAAGAAATTCAAACCCGCAAGAGGTTGGGCTATTGGAAATATCACATTGACAAACGGCAATCAAATTCTTGAAAGGTCTGTTGGTTCACAGATTCGTGGATTACACCCACAAGAAATTATCATTGACGACCCTTTGAAAGAATTTAGTATTTCTGGGATTCAAAAAGTCACGGACTGGTTTTATGGTGATATGATTCCTACACTTCACCATACCGCATCACTTCGAGTTATCGGGACTCCATTCAGTTATACAGATATTTATCAACAATTGTCTGAAAATCAAGCCTATACGGTTAGAACATATCCTTGTCTTAATTCTCTAAATGAACCTCTTTGGCCTGAGCGTTGGGACTACGAGGCACTTATGGCAAGAAAGGCTGAAGTGGGTTCATTAATGTTTACACGGGAATACATGTGCGTTCCTATTTCAACGGGCACATCTTTATTTAATCCTGAATATTTAGAGAAGGCCAAGAATAAAAACTTTGTTCTCCGTCCTCAAAGAAGAGAGGGATATAAATATTATGTTGGCGTTGACCCTGCAATTTCTACAGATGGGGATTACAACGTCATAACTGTTCTTGAAGTAGATGAACACGACAATAAATCTATCGTATATATTGACCGTTCAAAGAATGTAGAATTTAGAGAAAATATTCAAAAGGTCAGATTGATTGGTAAGATTTTCCACCCTGAAGCCGTATTATTTGAAACAAATACGTTTGCTAAATCTTTTACGCAGGAACTTAGAAATGTTACTGATTTAAATGTGCATGACTTCAATACCACACGAAAGCGCAAAGAAGAGATTATTTTGAGCCTTCAAATGAATTTTGAGAACGAGAAAATTAACTTGCCCTACGGAAACGAGGAAAGCCGTAGAGTCTCCGGTTCGCTAATTGAAGAATTGTCCATGTTTGCGATTACCGACCGTGGCAAATTTGAAGGAATTGGGGCGCACGACGACATGGTGATGAGCCTTGCTTTGGCGAATGCGGCGACCCATACGCTTAGTGAAACATTCATACTGCTGGACGATATGGGGATATTTGAGCCGGTAAGCCAGCCCAAATACGGGCGGTCAAATGGCTTCATAGGGCTTAATTTTTGAGGTGGATATAACATGGTGATTTCTAATAAACTAAGTCCTGAAGAAAAGGACGAAGCCGCCGCAAGACTCAAGGAATTAGCGGAGAAAGAAAGGGAATTGCAAGAAATGACCAGTAAGAGTTTTACGCATATTATGTCTGACTATGAAGCCATTACAAATCTTTCTAAGAATCTTAACATTAATGCTACCGAAGCAAGAAAGCAACTTCAAACATTTCCATCTGAATATACCGTAGATGGTCAGACTATTCCAGACCTTATTAAAAAGATGAGAAAGGCACGACGCCAATTGAAGGGAGAACACCGAATCAAAATGGCAAAGGCAATTGATACAGTCATTGATGGTTATTCTGACCACATTTCTAAATGTATAAAATCTATTTATTGGATTACGCCATATGAGGTCCCCCTACTTAAAATGCGATTTAATGAGAAAGACCTCCAAAAGTTAAACAAAATTGATGATGTGCCTACAAGAAGACAGGTTGTTGATTCACTTTGTAAGATGTGGGAAGCCACATTAAAACAAGATGGAATGGCTTTTTCATCAGACTTTGCTAAATTAGAAAAGGATATTCGCTCCGCAAGAAAAGATTTTAGAGAAGTTATTAAATCAATCACGGACCAATCTATTACAAAATCGAAGAAAGAACGCACCTACGATTTTATTTTCGATACTATCTGTGAAAATCCGGGAATCGGGGTAGGGCAAATTTACGATAGAATGCCAACCACTTTACATAAAAATACTTCTACCAAAATTATCAAAGGAATGATTAAGAAAATGAATGTTGGTGAAGTGGATGGTAGTCATTACAAATTGCCGGATATGCTCAAGAAAAACATTTGGGCCTATACTGCAGCATTTATTGATTCGGACGGATATATTACAATGGATAGAAGCCATAACCCAAGAGTAGGATTAGTCGCTACGGGCGATAGAGGTAGAGTATTCATGGAAGAAATCCATAAGGATATTGGTTTCGGAAAATTACATCTAAATCAAAAGTCTCCGCAAGATACTCGCCCCGTCAATCGTTTAAACTTTTATTCTCAAGACGATGTGCATAATCTCTTAACCAAGTGTTTGCCACACCTTAGAATGAAGAAAGGAAATGCTGAATTGCTTCTTGAATTAGTGAGGATGAAGAAGGGCTTCAAGAAAGAATCGTGGTATAAAGAACGCTGTGATGAAATCTTCAAACTGATGAAGTGGGAGAACCATAAAGACCATGTTGGTTTTGATTTCGCTAAAGAGGGAATTTACTTGGATAATATTCAAAAATACAAAGACAATTGCAAAATGTCGGTGATGGATTCTATGGAACAAATCGGAGGGATGCAAAATGTGGTTTAATATTATCAAAAAAGAAAAATCAATAGGAGAACTTGTAAATTCATATATTGATATATATGGGAAACTTTACGAATCAAATGACTATAAATTAAGTGAAGATATTGATGAGAAAATGAGTATGGAAGTCATTCAGCCTATGTTTAAGCAAAGGATGTATGACGAATTAGTTGAGGCTGTAGGTAAAGAAAATTTTGAACAGTTGTCATTAGAAGAATTTATTAAAGAGTATACAGGAATATACGTAGATGCACTCAACAGCGATGAAAAGGAATATGATAATGAAAAAGACCGTGTTTTACGATTAAAAGTGCCTATCCACAAAGAAACTGAATTTTATGACAAATTGTTTGAAAACCCTGAATTTTTAGAAGCAAGGGACAATTTTAATAATTACCGTAAAAGAATAAAAGAAGAAGAAGAGAATGAACGAATGCGAAAACTTGAACAGGAAAGACAGAGAAAAAATCAAGAGCGAATGATGGCTCAACAAAGGGCAAGAACGTCTGATAAATATACAGGAAGAAAGGGCCAAAGAAAACAAAATAGGCAAACTTCTCAAAAGAAAACTCGTAGTCAAAGACAAGCCGCTTCACAAAGAAAGCGAAGAGAACAAGACCTAAAAGACAGAGAGCGTAGAGAAGACGAACAAAGAAGAATTAGGAGAGGTCGTTAATGCCTCGGCAACACTACGATATTTTCAAACATAAGGTAAGAAACAAACTACCTAAGAAAATTAGATACGCCACTGTTTGTAGAAAATGCAAGAAACAACCAATTGTAAACGAAAGATGTTTTACTTGCCAAATTGATGAAGCCCTACTTTGGACAAAGCCCTACTGATGCTACACGAATAGGCACATTGATAAAAGAGATAAAACCTCAAAGGTATAGGAGGCATAGGCATGGTTGAACAAAAAAGACGCTTCTCCTTTACTAACCTATTTCGTCGTTCTACCCCAAAACCTGCTGATAGGCAGATTTACAACATGGGTATTCAAGAACGACAGAATAACTACATGATGACAGCACCAATCATTTATTCTATGGTGCAACAATCAGTCATTGTTCGCACTTGTATTACCCAATT
>VTLG01009399.1_pt1 | contig 36165 bp, 54 predicted proteins | sample 4694571 | NCBI WGS metagenome assembly VTLG01 (sample SAMN12604809, study PRJNA352737) | marine metagenome | biome: ENVO:00000447; feature: ENVO:00000209|ENVO:00000569|ENVO:01000036; material: ENVO:00002151; isolation source: viral sequences binned using virsorter ...
GACTCTTGCTGATGGTGTTTTAACAGTAGCAGGTGAGGTTGATGCTACAAGTTTAGATATAAGTGGTGATGTAGATGTTGATGGAACATTAGAAACAGACAACTTAACAGTAGGTGGAGCACAAGGCTCTGACGGACAAGTACTAACTTCTACAGGTTCAGGTGTAGCCTGGGAAGACGCTTCTTCATTTAACGCTGATGCAGCACAAACATTTAATGATAGTGGTAATGATGTAGATTTTAGAGTTGAATCAAATGATTCAGCAAATATGCTCGTTGTAGATGGTGGGGATAATTATGTCAGTATTAATGCTAATAATACAGCAAGTGTTACTAACTCTGCTACAGCACTAGCAGCCAGAACTTTAATAATTAATGGTAATGAAGGTGAAGGTTCTGATAATCTAAGTTTCTTTGCTATGGCAGATGGCACAGGTAATTATGGAATGGAAGTTTCTAATTCAGCTCATACTGCACAATATGACTTACTAATAAATCCAATAATGGGTGGAAATGTTGGTATAGGAGTGATGACTAGTGCTGCGGAAACATTAGATGTTTCAGGTAACGCACTATTAAGTGGTTCAGATGGAACATTAAGAAAACTAACTTTTGGTGCAACAGGCGGTAATCATGGAAGTATAGGTGTAGATGCAAGTGGGCATACATTTGTTGATGTAGAAACATCAGGTGGTGTACTGCATGGAAAGATAGGTGGAAATGAAAGACTGAAACTTCAAGACTCTGGACCTGTAATGACAATTACAGAAGCAGGAACTGATGGCTATGAAACACTATTAAAACTATATAGAAGTAGTACTAGTGCTAATGAAGTAGGAATGCAATTTGACGTAAATGGTTCAGGTGGGTCTGGTCAAGCTGTAGGTATGTGGGCAGCAAAAGGAGAGGATTGGTCTAGTGGTACAAGTAGAAGTGCAACTTTAAATATCCAATGTAAAGATGATGGCACTGACCAAAATATGTACCAGTTTGGTAACTTTAGTGATGGTGTAAATCAACATAAATTCTACACTGAAGGTGCAGAAAGACTGCGAATTGACCAAAATGGAGTAATTTTAATTGGTACAACAAGTGCTATATCAAATTCTGTAGTTACTGTTCATGGTGGTGATATGATGGTGAAAGGTGATAACAACAGCTGTGGTATCTCAGATTTACTTCCGGGATACACAAGAGGTGATTATGGAGTTATTCATTCAACTGCTAACCACGTTTATTTTTCAGTAGGCAGTTCTTATGTTTCTTACATCAATGGTGGTAATGGTACTTTCAATGTTTCAGACCAAAGGTTAAAAGAAAATGTCGCTACGCTCACAGGATCATTAAATAAGGTAAAACAATTAAGAGGTGTTTCGTTTACATGGAAAGATACTGAAGAAAGAGGAACAGATACAGCAATAGGTTTAATTGCTCAAGAAGTAGAAGCTGTTTATCCTGAATTAGTAGATGATGGTGGTTTACCAAAAGATAATGAGGGCAATGATCCGCTTAAATCAGTTAATTACGCTCATTTAACTTCTGTACTTATAGAAGCAGTTAAAGAACTTTCAACAGAACTAGAGGCAGCAAAAGCAAGGATAACAACTTTAGAAGGATAAAATTATGGCAATTAATTATACATGGGATGTAAGTACTGTTGATACTTACCCAACAAAAGATAGCAATGCTGATGTCGTAAACAATGTACATTGGGAATTAACAGCCACTGACGACACTAATAAAGATTCTAGCGGTAACAATTGGAGTGCAAAACTTTACGGAACTCAAGTTTTAAATACAGATAGTATTTCTAATTTTGTAGCTTTTGGGAGTTTAAATTCTTCTAAAGTACAAGGTTGGGTAGAATCAGCTATGGGAGCTGATGAGGTTTCACGATGGAAAGGAATTTTAGATAGAAAGATAGCTGATGACATTGCAAGAACAACATCAGTTATAAAAACAATAGAATAATATATAATAGTTTTAAACATAAATAAGGAGTAAATTATGGCTGAAGAGCAAAAACAACCCGAGATAATTAATTTTGACGGGGAACAATACTTAATAAGTGATTTAACGCCGGAGCTAGCGTTAAAATTTAATATGTTAATCCGTATTAATAGAGAGGTTGAGGAGGCCGCGTATGTATTACAACGTACACAAGCTTCACAATCTTTTTATATTAAGGATATAAAGAAGGGTCTAGTGGACGAGGATATAAAACCTTTACCACCAGAAGAACCCGAAGAAAAGGAAAAACAAGAGGATGAGTGATTGGAAATATTTTTCTGAAGATGAGCTTAAGTGTTCTCACACAGGTAACTGTGAAATGGATGAAGACTTTATGATTAAGCTAGAACAGACAAGAGAATCTGTAGGAGTGCCTTTTGTTATTACTAGTGCTTACAGAGATCCAACTCACCCTATTGAAGCTGCAAAGAAAACTCCTGGGGCTCATACTACAGGCAAAGCTGTAGATATACTTATGAGAGGGGAAGATGCTTATAGAACTATTATCTTAGCAGCAGCTTTTGGTATGACTGGTATAGGAGTAAAACAACATGGCGATAATAGATTCGTACATTTAGATAGTATTGGTAGTACTCCTGAAAGACCAAGACCATGGATATGGAGTTACGAATAGAAAATGAGCAACGGCGAACACGAAAGACGACTTGAAAGAGTTGAAACAAAGATAGACCGTCTTTCTGAAGCGCTTGTGTCTATGGCCCGTATAGAAGAGAGGGTAACAACAGTTTTGAAACAAACAGATAGGTTTATGGATCGTTTAGATAAAATGGAAGAACGATTAGAGATTGTAGAGTTACAGAGCAACCTAAATAAAAAGTCTGTAACTAGTACAGAAAGATTAGGATGGATTTTAATAACCGCAGGCATTAGTACTGCATTTTATTTATTGAGGTAAATTATGAGTAAATTTGGTATTCTTAAAAATGTAATTGGTGCTGTAGCACCTACTATTGGTTCAGCTTTAGCTGGTCCTTTAGGAGGTCAAGCAGCTTCTGTTATATCACAAGTATTAGGATGTTCTCCTGAACCTAAAGCTATTAATCAAGCTATACAAGCAGCTACTCCAGAGCAGATGCTTGAGCTAAAAAAAGCTGAAAAAGAATTTGAAATGCATATGAAAGAGCTTGAAGTAGATGTATTTGCTTTAGAGACTGCGGATAAACAAGATGCAAGAACTAGGTTTAGCAGAGATTGGACAGCTAGAATAATGGGTACAGCAGTTATTGCTGGATTTCTTGGGTATATATTTATGGTTACATTACAGCCACCTGAACAAAATTCAGAAGCTTTAATTAATCTTGTTCTAGGTTACCTAGGTGGTCTTGCTAGTGCTGTTATTTCATTTTATTTTGGGGCTTCCCATTCACCAGATAAAGAAGAGTAAATAGTGTGGCATATTTTAAGGTTACAGAGTTTAATGGTATAGCACCGGTAGTAGCACCAAGACTATTAGCCGATGGTGTTGCACAGATAGCTGAAAATGTAGTCTTAAATAGTGGTAGAGCAGTACCACTTCGTACTAATTCACAAGTTACTTCTGGGTTCTCCGATGGTGTAAGTGCCCTATCAAATGCCTCTAGAACATCTATATGGCGTTACACACCTGAAGCTACTGACTACTGGTTACAATGGAATGAAGATGTAGATGTTGTATATGGACCGTTGCCCAAAGACGCTTACGATAGGATATATTTTACAGGTCAAGATTATCCAAGAGTAGGAAGTGAAGCATCTTTAATTAGTGGCGCTACTTATCCTGCAGCTAGTTATAGGCTAGGTGTTAAAGCACCCTCATTACCCGGTAATATATCTTTAGCTAGAGCTGCAAATAATCTTGATACAGAAACCCCAAATACAGTTTGTTATGTATTCACCTATGTTACTGGTTTTGGTGAAGAAGGTCCTCCTAGTGCAGCTACAGCTACTCTTGATGTAACAGACACGCAGACAGATGGAAGTACTAATCAAACAGTGACTATAGCTAATCTACCCGCAGCTATAAGTTATAGCTCTGGTGGGGTATTTACAACTGGGCATAAACTAAGGATCTATAGATCAAACACGGGTAGCAATACAACAGCATTTCAATTTGTAGGAGAGAGTACTAATTTTGGTGGTAGTTTTGTAGACGCGTTAGATGGTGATCAGTTAGGTGAAGTTATACCTTCTACTTATTGGATTGGGCCGCCAGATGATGATAGTAGTACTTATCCAGAAGGACCAATGAAAGGTCTAACAGCAATGCCTAATGGTGTATTTGCTGGGTTTGCTGGTAGAAGATTATGTTTTTCTGAATCATACCTACCCCATGCTTGGCCTGTTTCTTATAGGATAAGCACAGAGGATAATATAGTTGCGATATCAATGGCGGGTAATACTTTACTTGTAGCTACAGAAGGAAATCCTTATATAGTAGGGGGGGTTGATCCAAGCTCTATGCAGGCAGTTAGATTAGAAGCAGCCCAAGCATGTGTGAGTAAAAGAAGCATGGTTGATATGGGTGATTATGCTATGTACGCAAGTCCTGATGGACTAGTAGCAGTAGCAGGTAACCAAGTAGAACTTGTTACAGAACAACTCATAGATCCTAAAGAGTGGTTAAGTACATATAACCCTACAACTATACAAGCATATCTTCATGAAGGTACGTATGTAGCGTTTCACGGTACAGGAACAAGCGATAGAGCAGGGTTTATATTTGATCCACGTAGAGGTAAAAATGCTTTTACAACATTAAGTTTAACTTCTACTACTGATCCTAGAGGTGGGTACTATGATCCAGAAGATGGTCAGTTATATTTGATAGATACTACTGCTACAAATAGAAAGGTACAAAAATTTCAAGGTAGTAACACTCTTTCTACACTTAAATGGAAGAGTAAAAAGTTTGTAACCCCTAGTCCAACTAGTATGGCTTGGGTATCTGTGAACGCTGAAGGATATCCATTTACTGTAAGTGTATGGGCAGATGGTACTCTTATATATGTAGGAACAGTTACAGAAAGCTCAGGTACAAAAACTTTAGCAGTATCTACACCAGGTAGTATAAGTAATTCAACTATATATGAAACAGTTATGAGATTACCTAGTAATGTAGCTAAAGAATGGGAGGTACAAATTGAGAGCCAATACAACATAAACGAGTTGTGCTTAGCTGAATCAATAGATGAAATAAGAGGTACTTAATGGCTGAATATAAAGACCAACCTACTAAAGTACCACAGTTACCTGCAGTACCAACAGATGTAAACCCAAATGTTAGACAATGGATGTCTGATATAAAAGAAGCTTTAGAAATAAGACTGGGTAGAAGAGGGGACCAGAAAGATAGAGCTGTTACGTTAAGAGAATTAATTGAATCTGGTTTAGCTAAAGATTTAACTAGTAGGCCATATGATCCCAATGCAGATAGCTCTGTAGATTTTACAGCCATTGAGTTTCATCAAGGACCAGAGGACTTAGCAGTTCCACCAACACCTACAAGTTTAACTGCTAGTGCAGGGTTAACTAAAATAATTTTATCTTGGACAGATGGTTGGACACAGTTTGGTAATCACTCATATACAGAAGTTTATAGGCATACTAGTAATTCTTTAGGGGATGCAATCATTGTTGGTACAACATCCGCTGGTATGTTTACAGATAATGTAGACCCTTTATCAACTTATTATTATTGGGTAAGGCATGTATCTACAACAGATGTCAAAGGCCCATTTTCAAGTAGTGCTAATGCTACAGCAGGTCAAGTAAGCTCCACTTTTTTGGCTGATAACTCAGTTATAGCTGCAAAGATTGCAGATGGAACAATAGCAGGGACTAAGTTTGCTAGTGGTATAAAACCTATAGAAGTTGTAGGTTCATTACCTTCTGCCGGAACACAAGGGCGTACAGTATTTTTAACAAGTGATAATAAAATATATAGAGATACTGGCAGTGCATGGACAGCAGCTGTAGCTGGTTCAGATATAACTAGTGGGGTTGCTACTTCTGCTTTGTCTGGAACTATAGCTGGGACTCAAATAGCCGATGATGCAATTACCTCAGCTAAAATAGCAGCAAATCAAGTAACTGCTAGCGAAATAGCAGCTAATACAATTACAGCTAGTCAAATTGCCTCAGATACAATTACAGCAGGTCAAATAGCTGCAGGGGCTATAGGGGTAGACCAGTTAGCAGCTAATGCTGTAACTACAGATAAGATTGCTGCGGGCACTATTGTCGCAGGGGATATAGCTACAGGAACTATTACTGCTCAATCAGCCATCATTGCAGATGCTGCAATTGTTACAGCTAAGATTGCTGATGCTGCTATAACTACAGCAAAAGTAAACGATGCTAATATAACTACAGCCAAAATAAATGATGCTGCTATTACGGCAGCTAAAATAGCTACAGCACAAATAGATACAGGGCATTTAACTAATCTATATGCGCATAAATTAAATGGTGATGTATCTAAAGCTGTAGCAGGTACTTTAGCTAGTACAGTTACTTTTGAAAATAGGTCTTCAACTTTTAACCATGTATTAACTTTATCTTTACCAAAACCAACACATAGTCATGGTTGGACTCCTTATGCTAATTTTAATGTAAATAAAATGGGTACTGATAAAAACTCTTGGTATTGGTTGACTGTAGAAATGGCACTGTGGAATGTAAACTCTGCTGGTGGAACTTCAAGTGAGACAGCTACATCAGATGCAAGTCCTAACGCTAATGGTACTGGTTTTAGTGGTGCTGCTGTTATAAGTAATTATTTAGGCCCTATATACCCTAGTTTTGCAACTTCTGCGGGTGCACATGTTCTTACAATTGGACCCGCTGCTTTTTATAGTCCAGGTACAACTACAACAGACACAAGTCTTATTCCTGACACTAGTGATTATATTGTAGATTCTACTGGTAAAAGAAGGCAGGTATCAGGTATTGCAGGTGGGCCTTCCGATACTGAGTTAGGCCCTAACTATATAATGTCTTATTCCGGCACTCAAGATTTAGCAACCTCTGGGGGGCACTGGTTTCAAGAAAGTGTTGCTTCTGGGGCTACAGGAAGATATAACGTAGTTGCTTCTATAGAATGGATTGCAGTAGATACGGCTTATAATGATTTTTCTATAGCTGGGGTTTGGGCAGATGCAACAGATTTACAAACTGTAGACCACGGAGTTAAAGCAAGACTAAGAGTAGCTGGAGACTCTGATTCAAATGGGGGTGAGCAAGCTTCAGGTGATCAATATTTATACACAGCTACTGGTTTATTAATGGGGGTAAGATAATGGCTTGGGCACAATGGGTAGATGGTAAAGTAGTAGACAATGTAATCCTAGAAAAAAAAGGAGAGGGGGACAATTGGAAATTAGTAGTAGATGAAACAATTACAGGCACGGGGCATAATAAAAAAATTGTTATAGTTGAAGAAGACGGGGTTTTATACAGAAGACTTGAGGATATCCCTCTTACTTACTCACAAAAACGTGAGCAAGAATACCCACATGTTAAAAATCAATTAGATATGATATATAAAGATCAAGTGAATGGCACTACAACTTGGAAAGATAAAATAACGGAGATAAAAAATAAATACCCTAAAGAATGATGGTACTGTATTTAGAATCACAACTTGATGTAGCTTATAGGGAGTATTGTATGCTTCAAGTTAGAAATGATATGCCGTTTGTGAATAGGGAATCTTTTAGGGATTTATATGAAAAGCTTATGGAACAAGCTTATGAGGCAATAGATGAAGAAGACTAGAGCAATTTTCAATAAAAATTTGTATAATGATGAACGTAAACAAAATAGGCGTACCAAACGAACCAGTATAGGAAATAGTAGGTTTAGCTTTGGTGCTGGTAGTAATAAAAAAGATACGCGTAAGCGCTATCGAGGACAAGGTAAATAAATGGAAACATTAATTATTATAATAATTGTATTAGTAGTAGCTGGTTTTTTACTTAAAACTTATGCCCCGACTACTTTTGATAAGATAAAAAGCTATATTAAAGCTTTATCTATTCTAGGTATAATGAAGTCAGGTAAAAAGAGGAAGTAAGATGCCCTACGGACCAGGAACATATGGGAAGAAACGCGGAAGACCCCCAGTTAAAAACAAAAAAATTAAGAGGAAAAAGAAGAAATAAGTGAAAAATATTACCCCCGTAAGTAGATGGATTCTACTAGGGGTAATAGGAGTTCTATCAACAACCGCGCTAGCGGATCAAACAGGCGATTGTACAGCTGGGGAGCAGTATTGCGAGCAGAATAGTTTAGAAACAACTAACACTACAACTACGAACAATACTAATACCAACACAAATACTAATACCAACACAAATACTAATACGAATACTAATACGAATACTAATACAAACACCAACACTAATACTAATACCAATACAAATACTAATACCAACACAAATACTAATACCAATACCAATAGTAATACCAATGTAAATACTAATAATAGTACTAGTACGGCTACTAATACCAACAGCAACACAAACACAAATGTTTCTACGTCTACAAGTACAGTAAACTCAAGTGTTAATCAGAATGTTACTAACACAAGTACTACAAACAACACTAACACATCCACAAGTACGTCCAACAATACGAATACAAACAATAATACAAATAATAATACTAATATTAATAAAAATGAGAGTAAGTCTGAGTCAAATGTGCAAACAAATAATGTTAATCAGAACAATAACAACTCAAAATCTGATAATACAAATAGAAATATAAACCAAAGCAACTCTACTCAGACAATCAAACAGGAAATAACAAGTAAAGCCCCTCCTGCTTCTGCTATAGCCCCAAGTATCATGTCTTATTCACAAGACCTTTGTACTGTTGGTAGATCAGGAGCATTTCAAGGACAAGTCTTTGGTATCTCAACAGGTAGAACAGTAAGAGATGAGAACTGTGAAAGGTTAAAACTATCTAAATATCTATATGATACAGGTATGAAGGTCGCATCTGTGGGTATACTTTGTCAGGATAAAAGAGTTTTTCAAGCAATGGAAATGGCAGGAACTCCTTGTCCAGCGTATGGAAAGATAGGTAAAGAGGCTAGTAAATATTGGAAAGAAAACCCTTCTAAAAGACCAGACGCTAAACAATATAAAAGTGAGTTCATGAAACAGTGTAAAAACACTAGGGGAGAAAGCGGAAAATGGAAGTCAAAGCGTACCTGTAATGAAGAGTTTAATAACTACTAGTATACTTCTATTAAGTAGTTTTTTAAGTTCTGCTTATATATACGAGCCAAATCAAAGTCTTTTCGATTTAACAAACCAAACCGGTACTACTAATTTTAATACTGGTGATGATCAGTTATCAAATGCTTTTAATTTAGATTTTACCTTCACTTTATATGATGAAGACTTTACATCTGCCAGAATGGCTACAAATGGGTGTCTTCACTTTGGTTTAGGGACAGGGAATGTAAACTATAATAACTATTGTGGTGACTACACACCTGATCCATTACCCCACACCACTTATACTTTATACCCTTTCTGGACTGACTTAATTAGGGATGGTGGTTCAAAGATGCTTGCTAAAAACTTTACGGATAAAGCTGTCTTTGGTTGGTACAACATGAAGGAATATGGTCGTAATAATACTGATAATAGTTTTGAAGTTATACTTTGGACCAACGATACTTTTGAATATAGATATGGTGGATTAAATATAACTAACCACGATGTACTAATAGGAGAACAAGGAAGTGCGACAGAGATCTATACGTACCTTTTTCACGATGAATGTAATACAGGTACAACTAATGTTGCTGGTACATGTGTAAACACAAACTGGAATGGTACAGCTAGTAACACCGCTCTAGAAGGTGGCGGCAGTCTATATGGAGAGGGATCAGGCAATGCAGTGGACTGTAGTGACCCCCTGAACGACGCTAGTTGCTCAGGTTACGCAGCAGCTTATCTAACCCAACAATGTGGATTAGACTCATTACACAGTACTTCATGTCCTTTATATTGGGAAGCCTATGATGACCAGCAGTGTGATGAAGACCCTCAATACGCCCCTTTCTGTGCTGGGTACACACAAGAAGCATCAGTAGCCTATTACATTGAAGAAGAATTTGATTATGGTTATGGAGAAGAAACAAACTATGACGATTACTACATAGAAGAAGAGTGGTTTGAAGAGCCCTTTGAAGAATTTAACTACGTTGGGTATGAAGAAGAATATGAAGAAATACTAATAACTTTTGGGGGTGATGACATATTTGGGTGGGAGGAAGAAGAAATGTTATTTGAAGAATATAGTATAGGCGACATTGATCCACTCCCAGACTTCAATATAATTGAGGAAGAGTATATAGTATTTGAGCGTATTGATGAGCCTTTAGCTATTTTAGATATAATTAACACTGATGAGCTTATTGATATATTTGAATTTGAAACAATAATTAGAGAGGAAATAGAATATGAAGAAGAAAGGATCGAAGAGTTCGAGTCTATTGAAGACTTGGAAGAATGGTTTGAAGAAACAATGGACGAAATTCAAGAAGATGATGAAGTCTTCGAGATTACAGAAAGTCGTGAAGAGCTTCTTGCCGAAACCGAAGAAAGCACTGAAGAAGAAATCGAGTCCGAAGAAATCGAAGAAGTCTTCGCCGAAAACGAAGAAGAAGTAGGAGAACAAAGAAGTTCAGTAAGAATATCTGCTTTAGATGTTGTTGCTGGCACAATGCAAACAGCCAGGAATAGTTATTCTTCTAGTGCAAATTCTGTAGGGGGAAATAGTTCAATATACTCTGGGGGGTCTAGTGGAGGGTCTAGTACTTCTACGGTTACAAGCAGTTCATCTGGTGCGTCCATGTCATCAACGGGTGGGGTAAGTACAACAAGCTCTCCAAGTTTATCCGACCAATTCGCTTCTGCTTCTGCACAAACACAACAAGTGTTGTCTATGAGTTCAGGAAGTGATATGTCTAGTAGCAGCTCTACTGTTACAGTTAGTGTATTACCTGATATAGATAACACCCCTCAAGTGTCTATGGCCGATGTTCAGGTCCAGGATATGCAAGGTGAGATAAATACAGCAGTATCAGGTGTTATGACATCAAGTGAGGCAGATCAAATAGCTGAACAAATAGTAGCTCAAAATATAGAATCTCAACAAGAACAAGCAGAAACAGAACAACAAGAGACAGGGCAGTATGGTGATGAGTCAACTTTAGTAGCTTATTTAGGATATGTAGTGGGTTTTGATGCTTATAGAGAAGTACAAATGCCTACACAAGATACTTGGTACGAACCTAAAGCTATATATGCTAATTCTAATATGTCAGATAATGTACAAGCATTCTATCAATTAGCAGGAACTAACTTGAATAGACTTGGAGAAATGGTAAACTTACAACCAGATTTATAATGAAAGAACGTATAATAGATGGAGCTATTTATGTAATCTATTGTACTTGTTGGTTATATTTAATTTTATTAATTGGAAGTGAAAATGGATTGGTTTAAAAACACAACAACTCAACTAATAGCCTTAGTAAGTATAGTAGGTACTTTGGCTGGTTTCGGGTATACAGGGGCCACTTACATAAATAGACTTGAAAACTTAGAAGCAAAGATAGGTGGTATTGGAGCTACAAAAAATGCTCAACAAGCCATTGAAGAACGGTTTGCGGCTATTGAAAAATCAGTAGAGTATATAAATAAAAGTATAGATGGTGGTATTAACCCATCATTAAAAACTATTGCTGAAACTTCTAATGAATCAGGCAAAAAAATTATTGCCCTACAAAAAGAAGTAGAGTATTTACAAGACGCAATTGACGAAATTAGGAACGATAATAAGAACCCATTACTAGATTAGGAGTAGATAGTGAGTAGAGACCAAAAAATAATAGCGCTTATTATAGCTTCACTAGGATTGGCTGTTACTTTGTTACTTACTTTAATTGTACATTATGCCTAGTAGTAAGAATTATAAAAGGGATTATGCACAAGAATATGCCAATTACCATTCAAAATCTAAGCAAAAAAAGAATAGGGCCGGAAGGAATACGGCTAGGAGACAAGCTGAGAGAACAGGTAAAGTATCTAAAGGAGACGGTAAAGATATACATCACGTTGATGGTAATCCTCGCAATAATAGTGCTGGCAATCTTGTGGCACGTAGTAGAGAAAATAACAGGTCTTTTGCTAGGAATAAAAAAGCTGGTAAAAAATAGGAGTAAATATGATACAAATAAATGAGAAGTTCCCCTCCTTTGTATTACAAGGAGTTGATGGAAACAACAATTTAACAACTGTAGATTCGTTTACGTATTTAAGTAAATGGTCGGTGTTCTACTTTTATCCAAAAGATTTTACATTTATATGTCCTACTGAGATTGAACAAATGGATAGAATAGGAGATGAAGTTGAGGATGTGGAAGTAGTTGGGTTTAGTGGTGATAATGAATTCTGTAAATTAAATTGGAAACAGACTAATGAGCAGATAAAACATATTGCCCACCCTTTAGCTGCTGATACAGGATTATTTCTATCTAATGAATTAGGTATCATTGATGATGAAAATGGTGTTTGTTTTAGGGCTACTTTTATTGTAGACCCAGATAATACTATACAACACATATCAGTTAACGCTTTAGATACAGGGAGAAATATTGACGAGATAATTAGAACTTTACAAGCATTGAAAGCCGGTGGGCTTACTGCTTGTAGTTGGCAACCAGGAGATAGTTTGTTATGACAACTAAAACAGTAAAGAAAAGAGCGCGTACAAAAACTGGAAAGTATGTAAAGGATGATCCTAAAACTTCAACTAATGAAGCATGGACATACACTGGACCTACTTACATGTGGATTGCACACGCTGTAGAAGATAAAATTAAAAAATATTTAGAAAATACACATTAATATCACTTATAGATATTGATAAGTAAAATCAATATCTATATAATGCGCAGCGTGATAGAGCTGTGTAAAGGAATAATAATAATGGTATCAACTATAGGAATGTTTCCTTTGTTAATTGCTCTTTCAGAAGCGACTTTATATCTTTAACGATTCTTTTTAATAGCTTTTAACCACGCTTCATATTCACCTTTTTTTGCACGTTCCCACCCAATATCTTTGCGGTGGCACATATTAAAAGCAGTAGCCATAGGGACCCTTTTAAACTCTACGTTTCTAGGGTTCTTATAGTTGTAACGAACTTTACTCCGTTTTACATAGACATGAGTAGACAATTTATATTCTCCATAATAGTTGACATATGCTAAAAAGGCATTATGTTAAATATTTGTACATAAGTACATTTGTTTAATTATATTATAAGGAATAAAAATGGCTACATTTACTTCTGATCAAGTCGATGGAAATCAGGTTTTCAAACCTTTTCCAGACGGCAATATGGGCGTAAGATACGCTAAATACACTGTGGCTGCAGCACCTAATGCTAATGATGTTTACCAAATGGTAGACGTATTTGCTGGTGAGACAGTTCATGATGTAAAAATCAAATCTAGTGACCTAGACGGCGGAACGGCTCTTGTTTATGGTGTTGGTGATGGCGGAGATACTGATAAGTATATCGCTGCTTCAACATGTGGACAGGGCGGTACAGCTGACGAAATGGATGCTGACGTTGCTCCTGTTGCTTACACTTCTGATGACACTATTGACATCATTTGTGAAGTTGCTCCAGGTACTGACGTTGCAACTGGTACTTTAGAGATGTGGGTTTACGTATCATAAGAATTTCTCCCTCCCATGAGAAACTAAAGGGCCTGATGCGTCATGTATCAGGCCCTTTTTTTCCTTTAATAATAAGTAATGGTCTTTTTATTGGACTATTATTTATTATCTTCAGTTGATGGTTTCTTATTTACTTCTTCGTCAACTTTGTCGACTATAGTTTTTACTGCGTTAACAGGTATAGATATAGCTGTTTGACCAACACTTACAGTGTCATCAACGGCAGCATTACCTATAGCTTTACCAGAGTCTATGGTTGTTGACAGAGTCGTACAACCACCAAGAATTAAAAAAGGTAAGAAAACTAGTACTAATTTTTTCAATTTTTTTCCTCGTTCTTTTTTATTTGCATTAGATCGTCATTCAACTAATGCTTGCTTTACTTTCGTATTGTACCATTTATAGGGGTTGGTCTCCAACCAGTAGGGACACATTGCCTAATAGTAAACCCATCTCCAGCATTTCTTATGTTGATAAGTTTCTTTTCTATATCAGTGTATTTTTGCCATTGACGAATTTCTGTTTCAAGCCTGCCACAGCCTTTACAACGTTCATCTCCGAATTGTCTGGTAGTACACCAGCCTATGCATGGGTTACCTGCTAAGCTCTCAGATTCACCCTTTAATTGTGCTAATCTACACATAAAACCTCCAATTTTCAGTTTTTCGTGCCTATAGCTTTGATAATATTACACTTTTCCTAGTGTTTGTCTAATTTATTTAGCTCTTCTTTTAAACGTTTTTCATACCATTCGGCTTTTTCTAAATCCTGCACACCATTTTTATAACGAAAACGCCAACGATATTTTAATGAATTGCCTCGTAAATACCCTATAAATTCTTCATGACTAAGCATGGCTCGTATAGCGTCTATACACTCTATGAGCCCCTGGTTGTAATGTAGGGGGTTATTAACTGGGTCTCCTTTCATATTAACTCCTATAATATTGTGCTGTGTTTAATGCACACCTTTTCTATTCTATCAATAAATTCTTTTTTTGTAACAGACTCTTCTAGTAATCTTTCTTTTGTAATTTCTTTTTCGGTAATATCATCTGTGATGTACACCCCGGCAGGGGATCCTAAAGCTATGTATGCAAGATGGTTGTGGGATTGTGCTCTACTTAACCAGGAGCGCTGGAGCTCTGTAAGTGCAATTTTTATTTTAGTGGTGGGTTTTTTTGGCAGTTTAGATTCATATTTATATTCTATGAACATATATCCAGAAGGCCCCGAATAAAATGTATCCGGTACGCCCCCTTGATATTTATCGGAGATCTTCCACACAAACACATCGCGAGACATGCTTGTGTGTATAGACCTAATGAACGAATGTTCATTCATAAGCTATGCTTATAGACTCTCGTAAAGCTTTTTAGCCTCTAGGTAATCGTCCTCAGTCGCCCAGCCTTCAAATTCGACAGTTAAGTTCATAAACTTCTGTCCAACTTTATTAGCTGTTTGAACTGATTTCATTTTCCATAGAGAAGCAAAACGATCACCGCCTTTAGTTTGGATTTGTGAATTCCAAGAGCGTGATACACGCAACTTAGAAGATGCAAAGTCCATAATAAAAGGTATACCTAGCTCTCCTGTACTAGTGCTTTTCTGCATGAGTAAATGAGACTGTGTCTGTATTATGTCATGCTGATCAACATCTAGATCATTTGAGGTAAGGTAATCAGTAGCTTCTGCTAGGCTTTTAAAATTACCTAGTAAACCACCACCGATCTCACGTTTTTTCCAAACAACGAAATCTTCAGTGAATTTGACATTTAAGACATAAATCTCAGTGCCATAATTCTCTTTAGTAACGCTATTTAAAAAGTCACCGGGAGATAAATCTTCAATGTATTCGCTGTGGTTTTTATCCACCTCGTTTGACATTGTTTGAATTAACTTAACTCTAGGAGTTTGAAGATGTTCTTTATTAACTTCTTCATTTCCTAGGCCAGTGCCTTTTACTACGTGAGCAGGAACGTCTTTGGAGACTAATTGTACATTTGTACCAGTAGATTCAACCATAGTTCTTCTTCCTTATTTCATAGTTAATGTTATCGTGATCTGTAATTAATACGAATCACGTCCGTGGGTTTCACTCCTGGGAGTTCCATATCCAAGGAGAGAAGTTCTCGGTAAGCAGAAGCTGACATTCGTCTATGTAATAACTCAAACTGCTCCGTAGAGAGTATGTGTTTATAGACTTCGTCCCAGTCTTCTACTGTAGGAACAGTTTCTGTTTTAAGAGAAACTGAACACCGATCATTGCCTGTTCGATCAATTCCTTGATCTTCCATTTTAGCAATTAGTTGTGCTTCCAGATCATTCTTCTTTTGTTTTAGCTCTTTTAAACCTTGTTCGGTTGTAGCTATAACTTCGCGAAAATCTGCAAGCGAATTCATTAAATCATCTAAGTTAGGTTCCATATTAGTGCCTCGTTATATTTGGATTACTGTTAAAAATTACATCAATACCTTCTGCTAGATTAACTGCTTCAGAAGAAGCTACTTCTAACACAAGATTCATACTTTCATCATCGTTGGGGTCGTTTAATGTAATTGATTGAGCAATCGCAAATACTAACGCAGTCGCTAATGTGGATTTAGGGAGTTCTGCTAAAGCTTCGACAGCAAGAGCAGCACTTGGATTCATTTCTAAAAGATCTTTACTCATATCTTTAATTGGATAATTTACATAGTACATGTAATAAGTTCTCCATTCTACCCATTTTTGTGTTTAATTTTTCATACACACTTTCTTCCCAGGTATCTCGTGCTGTAATTAATATTGTTTCGGTTTTTAAGTTTTGTCCTGCTCTGTGGATTCTCCTATTAAATTGCTGAAAATGTTCAGCATTATAAGTAGGAGATGACCATATTGCAGAGGTGCCTTTAGTAAGTGTTAACCCATGCCCAGCTGATTGTGGGTGTGCAAATAACACTTGTATATGACCACTTTGAAACCGATCAACTACATCTTTTCTTTGTTGTACATTTACATCTCCGTCAATGACAGCATATGTAATGCCTCTCTTTTCTGCTTTTTCTATTAATTGGTCACGTTCATGTTTCCAATTAAAAGCAACTAAAGAGTGTTTACGTACTTCTACTAGATCCATAATAAGTTCATAGCGCTCATCATGGACTTTTAATACATTACCTTCCTGGTCATATATTGCTCCTGTAAGAAGCTGTAGAAGTTTTTTAACTCTAGCTCCTGCATTTACAGCATTAATGGTCCCTTGTTGTGTGTACAACACAGACTCTTCAGCTAAAGTTTCGTAATTCTTTCTTATTGTTGGTGATAGAGTTGTATACATAGTTCGAACTACATTTTCAGGGATGTCTATACAATCTTCTAATGCATGTCTAACTGTAATATCTTTTAATACATTAGCTACAGCTTCTTCTGCGTCTGGTTTATCTATCCATTCATTGGCAAAACCATTGAATTTAGGGGTGCAAACCTGACTTCTAAAAGAAAAGAAGCGTTTACCTAATCGTTGTCCATCATCTACTAATAAGGTTGGGTGCCAAATATCAAGGATGGTATTACTATTAGGAGTACCTGACATAGCTATTCTATATTCAAAATTATGAATAATTTTAGCTAGTGCTTTTGAACGTTTAGTAGTTCTATTTTTAAAAGCTGTAAATTCATCTATACATATAGTGTCAAAATCTTTTAATAAGTTTTGATTATTAAGTAAGAAATTAACAGCTTCAAAATTAGTTACAACTATATTGTGCTCAGAATTAGAGAATACTTTTTCTCGGTTCTTTGCATAGGCAATTCCGCAATTAATGTCAGGTTGGAATTTTTTAATGTCATCTGCCCATGCAGGTTCTAATATAGACAGTGGTGCTAGTACTAACATTTTTCCACCTCTATCGGCGAAAGCGTCTAGTACAGCTCTAGTCTTACCAGTACCTGGATCAGATGTAATTAAACAGCGTGGGTTGTTTAGAATAAAATCAGTCGTAACAACTTGGTGCTCATATGGCCTTAGTTCATCGTTCATAGTATTACCGTTCCTCGATATACAAGTTAATTATAACATGTTTAATGGTCTCTAGGGTCTACTTCTTTCCATTTTGGTATACCTTTTTGGACTGTTAAAGTCTCATGAACCATAGTCTTTTTCATAATAAAAAGTATTACAGTTACAAAAAGTCCACCAATCATGGCAGCAGCCATACCGCTAAAAGTACCAGCAAACATAATCATTAAAGTTATAGTGATACCAATATCAAATACGATATCCATACCTATAACTTTTTTACCGCCTGCTTTAAGCGCTAGCAGCAGCAGTCCTAACGCGCTGAGAATACCTATTGTAAGCACTATTTCTCTCCTTCCAAATTAAGTAAGCCATATAGCCAAATTGAATGGCCTCTAATAATATCCACAAAATAGTTGTGGTTGTTGCGACAATGCTATGCATTTCTTAGTCTCCATAATAAGATTAAAAATAACCCAAGCACTAGAATTAAACCTATTGCTTGGAATGTATATAAAAAAGCTAAAGCTGTTAAGGTTAAACCTGCAGCTCCAGCACCAACTATGCATAAAACCTTAGCAGATTTTTGCATAAGCTGTTTGGTGTTATCTAATTTCATAGTTACTCCTTATATTAAGATACACTCCAACACCATCGTTGGAGTTAATTAGATGTGTAGATAAATTACTTGACGCCCCATTCACAGATAGGGTGCTCGCCTTTTTTATATGGGCACCATCTGCAATTTTCCTTACCTGGATTAGGCGGAAATTCTGTAGCAGTAGTCATAGCTATTGCACGTTGATAAAGACCTGGAGCAAATACCATAGCCTCATCTCTAGTATAGGCTTGTATAGTTGTTTCTGCTTGGTCTAAATACCATAATTCTGTTTGTACATGTTCTAATGTTGGGTGTCTAAAAAAAGTTCCAATTGCATATATAAGTGCTTGTTGCCCGTGTGCTATTTCATTACCGAACTTTTTTCCTGTTTTATGGTCTATTACACGCGCTGATGTTTCTGATTCATGTACGATTGCATCTAATTTAATACGTGCCCATGTATCAGGTGCCATCCAACCTGTAGTGTCCCAGTCTAAAGTGAACCCCCATTCTCCTTCTACTTCTACTTTTCCTTCACAGTACAACTTTCTGAGATCTTCGAATTGTGCAGCAAATTTTTTTAATTCATCGGGGAGTTCATCTATTTTAGTTTGCACATAGTCTTCAGCAAGTTTATGTATACGTGAACCACGTTCGGCAGCAGGGCCTGCATCTTCATATACTTTTTTAACTTTCTGGATATAACTTCTATAAGGACAGGTTTCATATACTTTTAAAGCTGAATAAGACCAGCTAGGAACTAAACCTAATTCATCAGGTTTAGTAAAAGAATCGTCAATATCAGCCCGCTTGTCGCTCGTTAGCTGTACTGTCTTCAAGGAGTGATCTGTCATTAGAGTCAAAATAGTCCTTTATTAGTGTTTCTTTAATACTTTCCGTTATTTGCCAAGTTATTACAACTCCTCTAGGGGCTGAAGTTGACCTGTCGCCACCGGTTCTCTTACGACTTGCCTTTATATTAAGGCGTGACATGGCTTTTGTAAAGTCTCTTACAGACATTTTATTTTTGCTGTCTGTAAGTATGTCATAAACTATTTTAAAATGTGGCATAGGAATTACTACTTCTTCTCCTGCTGTAGCTATCCAATTTTTTACATATCTTTGTGCTGTACTTATACCACCAGCATCGAACGCGTTTGTAAGTGGTATGTCTAATATTTCAGAAAAGAAAGGTAAGTCTCCACTTTTTATAGCTGTTGCAAATTCTTCTAGTACAGACATGCTGACTTGTCTCATCTCTTGTTTAGCAGTATTTTCTAATACTGTATGAGCCATACGCTCATCTACTTTGAATGTTTCTAATATTCCTGCTAGTTTGTACAACTCCAGGTGCAGCTCCTGGATGTTTGTAAGTAATTCTGGATATACTTCTTCTAACTTACGTTCTTGCCTGGGGGCTACGTTGTAACGTCTGTCACCTTCTTCTATTTTTACTGCATCGGCTCGGTTGGTTAAGAATAAGAAGTTGCAAAAGCTCGGAAGTTCTACCTGATTTGTACGCATCGCACGAATTGTGAGATTTGGTTCGGTTATTTGGTGTTTTAATTTATCAGCCATTTTACCTATATTGCCTGAATCGCCCATTCGGAACTCATCTACTGCTAGGAATAATGCTGTTCTCATATATAAGTTGAAGTGTTCTTCTATATTTTCTAAAGCCCTCATAGGTACTTGGGCTTCTCCAAATAAAGGTTTTAATACTTTATGTATGAACAAACCTTTACCAGTGCCCGGGACGCCTGTAAGTATCCACGCTGTCATAGCTTTATTTTTATTCTGGTATATGTAAGCAAGCCAATTAATAAAATGTTCAAACTCGGCCGGGGCGCCTCCAAGTATGTGTGATATTAATTTATAAACATTTGGTGTTGAATCTACTAATTTAATTGCTGTACCATATTCTAGATCCTCATCAGGTTTTTGTAAGTTAAGCATATACTCACTCTGACGGTACATGTTCACGTAATAAGGGACTTCTGTAAGGTTGATGCCCGTGGGATCGGAGGGATCAAATACTACACGGGCATCGGGAACAAATTCTGGGGTAGGACGATTATGAGTTTTCATAAATCCTTCTAGACTAGTTTTATTAGTTGGAGTTAATGGGAACTTATCATCAAACTGTTGTAATTTAGTATTAAACAATCCGTTATAGTATGTGTCAGTAAAAAAGTCTCTTAATACTACGGGCTTTAGGTTCTTTTCTTTGCTTATATCATTTTCAAATTCTTCGAATATCCACCTATAGAATTCGGGGTCGGCTTTTTCTATTTCCCATATAGGTTCTCCTTTAAAGTTGTACATATAATGGGGGTTGGTTAATAAGAAATAATATCCACCGCTGTCTCCTCCATTAACATTACAGTTTACATACGGCTCAGAGATCCGTGACACTTGTATTGTAACTTTATCTGGATTATCTAATAGTTCTACAAACTCATCTCCAATACTTAGGTTCTGTGTTTTAGCATTTCTTTTTGGTAAGCCGGCTTCTTTACGTAAGTTATTTTTTATTTGAATACCAAGATTAGTTATACGTTCTCGGTTAACATTCTTAAGCAATGGGAATATGTCAACGGTCGATGATCCACGGTTAATCTTTACAAATCGTGAACCAGATACCGGGTCTTGTACACCAGTAAATTTAGGTGGGGCAATATAAATAAGTTTAGAGTTGTCAGATACTGATATATCTATCGGATAAGTTAAAGATTGTCCATTTGAAGATAAAGATAATTGTTCGGCTATTATAGGGATTTCATAATTTAAAGATCGGAACCATTCTTTTAAAGCTCTTGGATATACAGGTCTATCAAGCATAAAGAATAAGTGCATTGATATATTGTTTCCTTTATTTCCTAGGCTGGCGCTGGCTTGTGCTATGTAACTTACATCATCGAATTCTGATGGTAAAAGGTGTACAAACTGTTTTGCTATAGTTTTAATATCATCTTCTTCTATTACATTCGTAACACTGCAGTTGGGTAAATGTAATCCGTCTAAATCAAATACTATGTAATCAGTCGGAGCATTGCGATCTGCTATACCTGCTCTGGGGGAGTTTTTTAATTTTTTCTTTAGCACTCCTTTATGCAAACAATGGCCCAGCTGCGCGTGTGTTGTAAGCGCATCGTAAAATTCATCACAGTCATTCACCATCTCAGTGTGTGATGTAAAGTTTTTTACTAATGGATAGGGCGTTACACCCTGGGTTGAAATTTCTTTAACTAATTTTTGTTTAGAGCTTAAAAATATAAGTTCCATTTGATATCCCTCCTAGAAAAATAATTATATCATAATTTGTCTTGATAGATTTCTTCCCTATCAATCTTTATTGTTGGATCAGCTTCGAAAGCTAATTTAACTTGTTTTGTACCTAATCCTGTTATTGTACATACCGCCAGCACAGCTCCTTCAGCGTGTATGTATATTTTCTCTCCCTTCCTCCTTGTTAATATTAAGTTTTTCACAGCCTTTCCTTAGCATTTGGTACGTGTTTGTGGTTTTATTTAGAGTAACAAACATCATACCCTCCTTCTGCATCTAATGGAAGGTCTTTACACCACTCGGGAGGAGTTCTCATAACTTCTAATATCTTATTCATGTGTACATCACAATCTGTATCCGGTCCTGTAAGTATAATTTCATCATGAACTGTCAGTACAACATCGAATAATGGATCTTGCTCAAGTATAAGCATTTGATCTGTGATAACAATTCTAGCAAGTGCCTGGATAATATTCTCTGTAAGTTTTGGGCCATAGAGTCTTTCTGATTTTTTATAGGACATATACATAAATTGTCCGTCCCTGGGGCTGTATGTAAGCATCGGATATTTAAGAGCCATGCCATTAGGTAAGGTTATTTGGTGAAGACCTATGGTCAATGGTCCATATGTTACACCCGCCTGACGCTGATCAAGCATGTTGTATAACAGTTGTTTACATTGAGACCATAAGTTCGGTACATTTGCATAATAACTTCGGTATTGATTTACAATAGTTTTGGCTGCTGCATCACTTACATCAACAGATGGTGATCCGGTTGAAAGTGTATACTTAAACTTATCGGAGCCCATACCATAGCCAAGACCAAGTACTGCAGTCTTGCCTACATAACGTTCAAGTTTATCTTCTTTAGTAATTTTTTTACCATATATTTGAGATGCAAATTCGCTGTACACATCTACCTGGTTTTTGAAGCTCGTAAGTAAGTAAGGTTCATTTGCTAACCAAGCTAACATTCTTGCTTCTATATTAGATAGGTCAGCTACATACATCATTTTTCCTGCTGGAGCTTGTATTGCACGTCTTAACTCACTGCTCCGGGGGAGATTTTGTAAGTTAATCTTTTCAGTCCCCCCAAATCTTCCTGTATGAGCAGCATAATATTTAAGGGGGGCAGAAAATGTCCCATCTTTATTTATAGATGATAAGAATCTTTCGGCTCGGGTTTCTTCTATTCTACTTTTTACTGCACTTCGTCCGTCCCAGATATGTTTGTAGTTCGGGTACATATTACACATTTGTATATATGCCGAATCGGTTTTACCTAGGGCCGGGATCATCTTACCTGTGCGTGGAGACTTTTTAGTTGGTACTACAATCTCCAGCTCTTCTTCGATGTATTGTGCAAACTTTGGGTTTGAACTAAGAATATCTCTATCTATACCTGAGTTACGTACTGCATTATCACCTGCTTTTTTGTGTGCGTCTCTATGTGCTTCACATACTTCAGGATCTAGAATCATTTTAGGTTCAACATACATACGCGTTGTTAGATCTATAAGCTGTAACTCTTTTTCTGGATAGCCTGTACACATTCTTTGCCAGGCCGCATATGTAAGGTCAACATCTTGAATACAATAACCACCTATTTCTTTATCAAGTTCGACAGTTAAATCACGTATACCTTTGGCATTAACAAGTTCGTCTCCTTTACGCATACTTACATCGTTGGTCCATAGTCGTTCTGCTACAGCTGAAAGGCTGGCACTTTGCGAAGGATACAAGCCACGACTCATCGCTGCTGTATCGTAATAACGCCCTACGTCCTGGATTCCATAACGTTGTGTGAGTATATAAGCGTCAAATGGTGTGTTATGACACACAAGAGCTACGTCTTCCCAGTTGTAAGTAGCAAATTCTGCTTCTATTTCATCGGGCTGTAGCCATACAGTTTCTTGGTCTTCAACTTTTATACCTACACCCCATACTTTAAAGTCATCATGGTTGACGTACACTGGAGTGGGCATTTTTGTAAGCGAATAATTGACATCGTAATATGTCTCAAAATCTAATGTTATTGTTATCATTAATCCTCCTGGTTAATGTTCTATATTTTCCTTGCTCCGGGGGAGCTTAGTTAGTTATCTTTTTTTGTTATCTATTAAAAATTTTTCAAATTTTTCTATTAAAGATTTTTTGTGGGTGTTTGCATATTCCCAAGTTTTTTTATGGGTGGTTGAATTTATAATCCATTTATTACCATTATTAAAATGGTAGACTACATATCCATTTTCACCAATAACCATCTTTACTTGTTCTCCCCATTTTTCAGCATCTATTTCAAATTGTCGTTGTCTAACTTTATCAGTAAATTCTGTCATATTGCATCTCCTGTAAATAAGCTTTTACTAAAGTTCCCCAAGAAAAATTTAATCGTGATTCAAGCACTTTATGATTTTTATCATGGTTCTTACATTCTTCTACAACTTTATCTGTTAATAATCTATATGTATCTACTCGTGGTTCTTTTATTTTTGCATCTAATAGTGTTTCTTTCCAAGTAGTTAATACTTTGTGATAAGCTTCATCAATTATGTGTCCATATAATTCTATATCTTCATAATAAGCTGATTTAATTTTTCCCATTTTTAGTCCTTTCAGTTAAAGCATATAAAGCTTCAGCTATATCATAGGCAGACCATTGTTCTTTTCTACCAAGTAGTACAATATCTTTACCTTCCCCGGTTTTTATTAGTTCTATAGCTCCATCAAGTGGGTGTGCAAAGCACATAGAAAGACATTTAGCCACTTCCATTGGTGTTTCAGGTGGTTGTCTCCATTTACCTTGTGAAGAATATAAACCTTTAAATGGATTATTATTCATTGTTCTCCTCTATTTTATCGTTAGATTGCACAATTGTTAAGTCTGGTTTAGTTGGCGGGAATGGGTCATTAAATGGAATTACTTCAACTATAACATTTTCATTTTTATAAGCTTCGTTTGCCCATTCTCTACCTTCAAATTCACTTGGGAATATTCCAAAGCTAGTTATTTGTTCAGTATGAGAATTTACATCTCCGTATCGAATAATTGTTATCCAGGTTTTACACTCTTCCATTTTTAGTTTTCCTTTATATATTCTTCAATTGGCACAGACTTATCTTGTTTTGTTTTCTTGTCGTATACCCATACGTTAGTGTCCCAAGATATAATTTCGTTATCGTAGCCGTCACAATATTGCCTGTTTTCATATAAAACTTTACCTGTTCCTTTTTCTACTGCTTCAAAAAACTCAGTAGCTATTTCGCAATCAGAAGGATCATCATCAAATTCTTTATCGGGCATTTCTATAATTGTTTCTATTGTTTCAAATATTTTAAGTTTCATACTTGAATCCTTGTAACTTCACCAAATGGTACTTCTACATCATCTGTTGTTGCTACCCATAGCACAGGATATGGTGGCTGTTCGCCCCAATCACATGGATATAAGTCAGTTAAATAGACACAGCATTTTGGATTTAGATTATTTTCTTCTATATATTCCCATACAGGAGCGAAATCTGTTCCACCTCTACCTTTAAACTCTACTTTTAGAGGTAAATTTTGTCTTGTATAGGTGTCATGCTGATTTATTTCAGTATCACACTGTAAAAAATGTATATTCTCAGGATCCATTAAGCCTAGTATTGCACTAGTTTCTGAGGCAAATATTTGTAGCTCTTCATCAGAGATTGAACCTGATGTATCTACTGCAACTACAATAGATTCTAATCTTTCACTGTAAAGACTAGGTAGATACATATCTTTAGCGATAAATCTTCTATTAGGCTTTAACCAACTGTAATCGTTCTTAGCTGTATTAGTTATAAACTTCATTAAGACTGTTTTCCAGTTAACTTTAGGTTTTATTATTTCATCAATAATTTTTGTTAACCCACCTGGTGTCTTACCAGCCATTTTCGCTGCTTGATATGCTTGGTTGATATCGATGGTCCATTTTTGTTCTGCAACTGTTCCATCTCCTTGGCCATCTTCTACTCCACCACAACCACCGAAGTCTGTAGGTAAATCGTCCCAAGGTATTGAGTTACCATCTTCATCTTCCATTTCTGGTAATAAGTTATATACATGCTCAGTTGTCATGTCTGCATATTCCTGATCAAGTAATGCACCTTCTGGTAAAGACATGTGACAGTCATGTACAAGATTCCAATTAATTACATAATCTGCAGCTACATTCCACTTTTTGTGGTGTCTGTGTTCTCTACGTAACATATGCATGTAAACTATGTGCATAATTTCATGGGCGATGAACCCTTCTTGCTGTGGCTCAGGTAATTTTTCAAACCACTTAGGGTTATATTTGAGATACTTACCGTCTGTAGCTCCAGTTGGCATTGTAGTATCTTCTTGAACTATTAACTTTAATGCTAATGCACCAAAGAATGGTTGGTCTAGTAACAATCTTGTTCTAGCTCTAGTAAATGAATCAGCCATTATTTTCTCCTCGCACGTCTCTCACGTGCTTTTTTATTATTGTGGTCTCTAACTTGTTGGTTTTCTTCTGCAAAGCTTTCAAATAACTCTGTATGCACAATCTTTTTAATATCTGCAGGTAGTTTTGTAAGCACAACTACGTCCCGCTTTTTAACCATCCATTGTGCGTAGTACATTTTTTCCTTTACATCATCGTTGTATTTCCAATCAATTGTGCCGTGATCAGTAGAGTCGAATTGAAAAACTAAGTCAGTCCTCATTAGATTTTTCCTTTTATTTTCTGATCTAAGTAAGCTTCTTTATGGTATTTGCTTCTTTGCCAATTAGCATCTTCTGGAGAGAACTCATCTCTAGTAACAAGTCCTATAGGTTCATCATTTGCTCTAACCTCTATAGCATTTGGTATTACCCTATGCCAAATATTCCCATATTTATTTTCTTCATGGTAAAAATGAGCTAATGTATTTAAAGAGTCCCATACATTTCTAAAATCTAGATCTTCTCTTTGTAAGTTTTTTAAACTTAATAAGAAGTCTTCATTCATATGTTTATTAAGTTCTTCAATATTATCAAAGGCACCTAATAAATGAAGTGTAATTCCATGTGTTTGAGGGATTCTATACCACCAATATTCTTTATCCTCTGCAGTTAGTTTTGTATATACATCTTCAAAATTTGAAGCAGCAAAATAATCATGAATTATGGTTCTTACATCTACAAGATTTTGTGTTGTAAAAGGTTTCCACATATATTTATTGTATTTCCACCCACTTACAAAGAAATAATCAAATACATCTATAAGATGTTGTTTATTTTTTCTTGTGGATTTAACTTCTTTTATAAGAATTTCTTCATGAATTTTTATTTCCCAAGCATATTCTTTTGCTCTTGCTTCTTCATCTTGTGTATTCCACTCTGCTTCCACATGTGCTCTAGCAGGTAAGTCGTCAGGAATACTCCAAACTCCATTATATTCAACTAAAAGAGGATAGTCCTTTCTATAGTCAGGCATATCAAGCCTTTTTCTGTGCTGTATTTGCTTCCAATGATAATCACTCATTAGTCTCCTCCTATTAATGAATTAGTTAAGATTACTTCGTTAAGTGCAGCTTCATTTAACTCAATCTCAGCTCTTTGCTGATCTTGTTTCTTTTTCCTTTGAACTTTCTCATAGACTCTAGCTAACAAATGTTTTTCTTCATCTGGTATTAATTTCTTAATAGCAGGCCATGCTTTAAGAGCTTGATTAAGAGTAGTAAAATTTTCTAAAGCTTCTTTTACTTTATCTTCATATTCGTTTCTACGAATTCCAATGTCTTCATTAAATTTTAATACTTCTTTAATTGCTATAGCATTTTCATCAGTAGCTTCTAAATCTATAGTACAAGAACTATAACGATCTGCAGGCACATTTCTTGAAGCACTCATAGGAACTCTAGCACTATCTGATCTAGTGTCATTCATACCTAATAATCCTATGTGTAATTCTTCATGAGTTTCTATCTTTAAAGCATCTTTAAAGTTATATTCCTCGATTATGGGTGTAACTTTATTCATGAAGGGTTCAATTTTTTCCCTATAAATAGCATCTCCTATAGACATAGGAAATTCTTTCTTTGGGTTTATGTTATCGAATTGATTTTTAGCTTCATCTCGTATACCCCATACAAGTCTGTCGCTCATTCTTACTGTTGCCATTACAATATCTCCGTTGCGTTTTTACTAACCCACTGCTGATATGCAGGGTGCGATCCCAATGATCTGGTTCTAGACAATGCATCTCTCATTAAAACTACTTGAAACTCTGGAGCCATACGTCCTGCATAAGTACATATTTTGTCAAAGTTATCAGATGTAGCTTTAGCTGCTAATGCACCTGCTATTGCATACATGATTGCAGGTTCATCTTTAGGAACTTTTGCTGCATTAGGTTGTCTAATGATGCTATCTATATCAGGCATTTTGTCTCTGTTTTCTTTAAACGTCACAAATTCACCTGCTGCACCATTACCTAAAATAGCTGATACTCCAGAAAAGAATCTAGCTTCTTCTGAATTATCATTCATTCTAAGTTTTCTATCTAAAATTTGATAACTTCTAGGAGTTGGAAATGCAGTGTAGGTAGGATCAAAATCATGTAATAGATTTGGTCTAAATCTTATAAAAGAAGTTATAACATCTGATATGTTATTTTCAGCTGCCCATTCACACCAAGTTTCTACATCAGGCTCTAATATATAATGTAGCCATCTATCTTTCATAGCTGATGTCATTTCATAAACAGCTGCCATATCTGCTAATCTGTTACTTGCACCAACTATATTCCAGCTATTTGGTAAATTGTAATCACCAACTTTTCCATCTAGACATAGTTGTAAGAAAGCATTTTGTGTAGCTGTAGGTGCTGTAGTTAATTCATCTAGAAAGAAAATACCTTCTGGTGAATCTCTATGCTCGTAAGGGAAGATGCTAGGTGGTGCCCAATATGTCATATTGGTTCCTTCTATAGCTTCGTGAAAAGGTATTCCACGCACATCTACTGGATCAAATAAATTTGCACGAAAGTCCAATATTGGTCTTTCTAATTTACTTGCAACTTGATGCATTAATTGTGATTTACCTATACCTGGGGGACCCCAGACAAATGTATTTAAACGCTCACCGGGTTTTGAACCACTACCTCGAATATTATCAATAATTTCTTTTGATAAATCCTTAATTTTAATCGGTGAAATATTCATTTCTTGTGCCATAATTTACTCCTTATTTGGTTTATAGAAATACATAAAAAATATCATCGTAGGATAATAACTTACACATGCGACATATACTGTCGCAGGGTTGTAATGTACAGTTAGGGTTCGATTTTTTCTGGTTCCGCCGAATTCTTAAGCAAACCACTACCTATGTATCAGACCTAAGGTTGTTTTATACCCTTTTAAGGGTCAGCTGTTAATGCAACTCCTCGCCATGCGTGATATATCATTACAATGCAGGCTTTCAGTGGTCGTTTCATTAACTGCACATTACGGGAACTAGTGAAATACACAGCATTGACGGTGTCAAAGGGTGAACGCCCGTGTACTCGTGTTCACTTCGCTGCAGCTGGTACCTGGTCGTGTCTATTGTGTATTTCGGGAACTGGTGTGTAACTAGTTCGGGTATGGTACCTTCCTATCCCTAATTCCTCCTTCACCTACGTCGACTGTTGTCTTCTGGATTTTATAAAGGCTCAATCCCTAGTTACACGGGAACTGGTTTTTACCACCAGCAGCTATAGTAAGGTGTTTTACCTTCATCTAGCCATTTAAGTGCTGCTGTACAAAATTCTAGATCTTGTTCTTTGTATTCTGTTGCAGACACACCTTGAAATTGATCACCAAAGAAGAATCCACCTTTTGATTTTGGTAGTTCTTCACCTTTGACAGCAGCTTGTAGAGTTAATATATCTTCTCTATCAAGTGGCATATTTTGACAATTGAATTCTTCAGTGTTTTGATATTTCTCGAACCATAAGTTCTCCATAAATTCTTGAAGCTTTGCATGTTTACGCCAGTCAAATTTGCAGACGTCTTCAAATACAGGCTCATTTACAATTTTGCCATGTAATTGTTCTTCTTTAGTTGGTTTTTGTAACCAACCACCATATTGGTCTAATCCCATAGTTATTCTCCATTAGTTAATAAAAACGTGCAAAGTGGCACTTTGTGGGATACCACTATGCACTAACTCGTTCCTAGCTTCTTGGGTGAGCTAACCCCTCAATGAAGGTAAATAAGATTATTAAAAACCCTTGGCTATTTACTTCTTTTTTAATAACATTTCGCCAGATTTGCATTAGTGGGCAATGTTATTAAATTAATAACGATCAGAAGTAGGTAATCGCTCTATCGTGCCCACTTAGCGTCTTTTAATACTGCACAAATTAGGCCTAGTGTTAGTGGTGCTTCCAATGAACCTTCAGCACCGTGAAGTTTACCAACCTTCCCAGAACTACATCATTGGTTGTATTAATTCTTATTCCTTGTTGGCATAAAAAAAGCCCAGCAAGCGCTATGTGTTCCACTTACTGGGCGATTTCTAGTCTATTTCTTCTATAAGATAGAGATTAAATAGACAAACTTCTCTATCTTTTTGCTCCGGGGGAGTTCTTAAGCGTTATCCGCAATACTTTGTGCGAATTCAGAGCTCGCTTTCTGCATCTTATCGCCAGCAGTAGATTCTCTATGCTGGGAAGTATGCCAAGCTGCTAATCTCTCGAACCTAGATTCGATTGATTGTCTAACTCTTGACCTATTCAGCTCAAACTTACCGGGTAAGCCATAGTCACTGAATAATTCAGAATTAGCTTCTCTCAATAGCCTTGCTTTGTAGCCCATGTCTACCATTTTGGCTTCACGTTGAAGCAGCCAATCAGGCATTTGGTCTTCTTTGCTAATGGATTGAGAAGAATTTACATAGTCATATACTAGACTAGAAAATTCACTCCATGCATTAGTCATCTCACGAAGGCATTGAATACCAGATGATGGTGCATCAACAGCTAGTAGTGGCTTCCTGCCAGCTACAACTGCTTTAAGGTCTTTAGCAAATTGCTTCTCCTTAGCGTCAGCAACTGGTGTTTCAGCTTTCTCTTCAAAGATAGCCATAACTGCATCAATAGCTGATTGATTAGGAACCAACGCATCGTTTTCGCCAACTTTATAGTCACGATATAGATATGTTGGATACAGAGTGCCTCTGTTTTGAGGTTCTCTAGCTTCAGCACCCTCAGGGTCTGCTATAGTATCATCACTGAACGCGTCCTGGTCAGTAGTTTCAGGTGGAAGTAACTCTTCCGTTTCCAATTCACTTGGGTCAAATTGTGATTTAGCCATAATAATTTCTCCTTATAAATAGCTGGTTATTAAAATATATGAAAAAACACCCAACATACATCGTTGGAGTTTAATCAAACTAAAATCCCTAACAAAAGGGACCTATTCCAAGGGGGGCTTTCTTCCCCCATCGGAAATTCCATGAACTTTGTAAGTAATATAATCGATATCTGTCACAATACTTATATCTAACAAAGTCACACATAAGTATGAACATCTCTACATCATCAAAGTCGTCAAATAACATATGAGTTTCATGGGGATTGACTCCACCAGAATGAACATTTATCAAACGTTCAGTCTCTTGTTGAATGCTAACGTTCATTGTTTAACTCCTTTAAAACTTTATTGGTCCAAAGTAACTCTTCTTCAGTCATTTCTTCTAGTTGTTGTACAAATATGTGAAATGACCCAAAGAAGCCTAGTATTAAGCCTATGATAAGTCCTATAAGTATTTCCATTATTGTATTCCCCCAATTTCATTGTCTGACTCTACGTTGAGAGGCCCGCCAAGAGCGTTCTCCCATTCTTCTTTAGTTATGCCAGTCATTAGAAACTCTCTATCTTCACTGCTTAAATCAGGGAAAAGATCTTGAACTAGACCTTTCCCTTCTTCATACGCTCGCAAGAGCTCTGGATTAACTGGTATATCTTTTTGGTGTGTTCTGCCTGTAAGCAGGGATATTCTAGTTATTTGCATTGTATTCTCCCTCTGCGTTCTTTTCGAACTCTTCTAGTTGAGCTGGAGACATTCCTGTAGAACGCCAGCATTCTAGCTCATCTGTTAACATTTGGTTCTCGCAAGCGTCACGCTTGTCTTCTATAGCATCGTCAGCTATTCTGTGGATAAGTACATTACCCATGTACCAAGCTCCACAAATGAATGAGATGTACACTAATAGTACTGCCGATATGGCTGTTATCAATATTTCAATCATTATTTACTCCATATATTGGTTATAATCACTAAAAATGAACGTCGAACCACCCAGAGGTGGTTCGTTGCTGGTACACAGTGGTACACACTTAAGTTATTGATTACATTGGATTTATGTACAAATGTAGGTGTTGTGTGTACCACCTGAAAATAGCCTTGGTGGTACACACGTAAGTCCTTGATTCTATTACCTTTATCTATGGTCCATGGTCCATGTGTACCAGGTGTACCACTTGTTTTTCATTTTAAACGATAAATAAGAGTTATCTATGAACAATGGTCCATGGTCAAATAGCGAAATTTGCCGGTACACATGGTACACGCGGTACACATTCGGAAAAAGCCTTTGAAATCAAGGGTTTAGCTGTGTACCACTAGCGTGGCAGTAGCCGGTACACACCGGTACACAGGGGTCTCTTGGACATAGTCTTTTTCTATGGAAAAAGGTCCAAGTACATCTGTACAGTCCACATCAGCAAGCTGATGATAGTAGTAAATGCACACCGCAGGGTTGAAAAGCGTCTAAAAATAAAGAAGTATGAGTGATGGCCGAGCGCCCCAAGGCGCGAGGCCTATCGCGAATTCCTTTTAAATAGCTGACATAAAAAAAGCCCCGAATGTCCGAAGACACCCGAGGCTTGATTTTATCTTTTCAACAGTTGGATAACTATTGGTATAAGGAATATAGCCGTTGCGACTATGGTGAGGAGGGCTAGAGCTTTGTAATTAAAGTTATCTAGCGAGTATTGAATGAGTAGGCATGAGGTGATAGTAGTAACTTGAGTAAATACTACTAGGCTCATGTTTGAGGGCTTAAGCCCTCTCTGCCGTCTCATTGGGGTCCTCTAGGGGGAGATCAAGTTGAACAGGCTCGTCTTGAGCCTGCTCTTCTTTTTTGACTTCATCTTTTACATCTTCGATAAAAGCTTTTCCGAAATCTATTAGGCGTTTGCCAGCTACTACAGATATGGCTGTTGCTTTGACAGTGCCTTTGGCTAAGAGCTTAGATGTTCTACTCATGATGCTTTCTCCTTACTTTCTCCTACGAAGAAGAAGATGTCTCCCGATATTGATACGCCCGGTTTGAGTGAGACTTTTATCATCCCATTCTTGTCATCAGGGTTGGTAATGAATGCCATTTCGACAGCGTCTTTGATAGATAGGAAGTTGCCTTCCTTTTTACCGTTATGCTGTTGACCAGCTTTAGGATTAGGGACGCAGGTATCTAAGAAGATAGTACCGTTGTCGTTGCTTCTAATCTGTTTTCCTTCGCTAGGTTTGAAGGTTACCGTGTGTTGTTTACTCATGTGAATAAATCTCCTAGGTCTCTTATTAATTAAAGGTAAGACAAGTGAGACCAATGAACTTATCTTATTATTGATGAATGTCGAGGCTTCAGCTTGAAGACTCGGCATCAGAAACTGAAACAAGGTTCCTTGAGGGTATTTTCATTACAAGGTTCCAGAATCGGAAACCGGGTTAGGGGTAGTCAAATAGACGCAATAGGGAAACACTGTGTGAGCGATATATTTATATATTTTTATAAAAAATTTCTATAAAAAATTTTCTATGCTAAAGTGCCTTGATGAGTACAAGGACATGTGCTGATTGTAAAAAGGATCGCCCTATAAAAGAATTTGAAGTTCTTAAAGGGAAATGGAATAGATCTATTTGCAAAAAATGTAGAACAGCTGAACAGAACAGAAGTAGGAGTGCAACTCCAGAAGCTTACCTTTCTCATTTGTGCACTCAGTTGAAATACTCAAGAAACAAGAAAAATCCAGAAATGGAATGGGCCATCGACCCTGGATATTTGATACAGATATGGGATAAACAAAAAGGACGATGTGCCATCAGCGGTGTACACATGACACATATTAAAGATGGTACTGGTGTACACGATTTTAATGTATCAATAGATAGAGTTAACCCTAACTTACATTACACACCAGGAAATATCCAGCTTGTATGTCATAGAATCAACACAATGAAACATACTTTAACTGAAGATATGTTTTACTGGTGGATAAAGAATATAGTGACGACCAAAGGTGAAATTTGATACTATATTTACATGGCAAATTCTGAAAGAGCTGAATTACAGTCCCACTACCCTTATATGGGCATACATTTAAACGAATTAAGCGTACAAGAAGAACGGTTAATCCTGTGTTATTTAAGAGGAATGACAAAAGCTGCTGCTGGACGAGCGGCGGGATACCAGGATATGGACTCTGTTTATGATATTTTTAAGAAGCCTAAAATTATACAAGCGGTTAATTATTTACGCGAAGAATCTAGACGAGAGTATAACTTTGATAAAGGTACTGCGACTAGTATGTATCTCGAAGCTCATAGAAAATCAGCTAATGCTACCGAAGAAAAAAACATTGTAGATTCATTATGTAAATTACATGGCCTTTTCGCTCCTGAAAATGCAACACAAATAAATATTATTAATGCAGAGCAAGTAGAAAGGCTAGAAAATTTATCTGATGAGGAGTTACTAAAGTTAGCAGGTGATGATGTTAAATATCTGGAACCTAAAAAATGACAATAAGCCAAATACAAAAGGGATTAGCTGCCGAAATAAATTACCACCAAACAGGAACTAACTTATCACAGTTTGATAAAAGTCTTGTTGATCTACAAGCTCAGTTAGACACACCGCCTTCATTTTATGACTGGCGTCAAATTGCTATGGACCCTAATTCCAGATTAGCACGGGGGTTAGACACGGCTGTAAATATTGGTTTGGGGAGGCAGTCTTTTGGTGATGTTGCAAAAGACTATGCTACAAGAAAACTAGATGAGCTTCCGCAGTTCAGTCAAAAATATGAATTTAATAAGGGGGAGCAGAATTTCTCTGATTATGCTGAAGGGTTATTGTTTGATGCTTTACCTTCGGAGGCAAAAGCTGCAGCTATTTATGCACCTGATATTAAAAATTTAGTAGTAGAGGATGTAGCTAATGTAATAGGTGTACCCGATGCAATAAAACAAGGTTTACTAGAAGGTAAAGATATTGGGGACTCAACAAAAGATTATCTAGTTAATAAAATTAATGAATCCCCCCTACCTTTTAATTTAGAAAGAAGGGGGGACACTTACAAGTTAAATAGACAATTTGATTTGGGTAGTAATGCCTCACTTAGGGTAAGTGAAAATTTAAGATCGGGTAGAGACCCCAATACAAGAGTAGCTTTTGATGCTAGTACTAATTTAGGGGGAGGTAGATTATCTGCAACAGCTAGTAAAGACTCAGGTAGGCCAGCGCGAGCTAGTTTAGGATATGATTGGAAAGACGTAGAAAAAATTGATAACAAATTGGTAGAAAATGCAAGTTTTTCTGCCAGCATTGATAAAGTAGAGGGTAGAAAGCCAGAATTTAATTTAAAGTTTAATAAAAAACTTAATAAACGATGAGCACAATACCTAAAGTAGAATGTCCACGTTGTAAGAAATTACATCCGCAAACATTGTATTCGGAGGAACATGGTCTATGTGTATATTGTCGAGCCGATGACGCTGAGCGGATTGCCCCGAACCCTGATCCAACTCCACAAGAAGAAGATCCAAAGGCAGAAGCCGCATCGTTAAAGGCACAAAAAGAATTAGCCAAACGTATACTTTCACGAAAAAGACTCCTTCCTTTTGTAGAGAGATTTAATCCTGACTATTCTGCTGGTTGGGTACACAAAGACATTTGCCAGCGCCTCGAAAAGTTTAGTCAAGATGTAGTTGATCGGAAATCTCCTAGATTAATGTTGTTTATGCCACCACGACATGGGAAATCAACATTAGCTAGTATCGCTTACCCAGCATGGCACTTAGGCAGAAATCCAAAACATGAATTTATAAGTTGCTCGTACTCTGGATCGTTGGCGATGTCTTTCAGTAGAAAGGTCCGTCATTTACTGCGGGAGCCATTATACAAGAACGTCTTCACCGAAGCAAAATTAGACCCAACTTCTCAATCAGTTGAAGCATGGTTGACTACCAAAGGTGGTGGTTATGTAGCAGCTGGTGTTGGAGGTGGTATTACTGGTAAAGGTGCTCACGTACTTGTAATTGATGACCCAGTAAAAAACAGAGAGGATGCAGAATCAGATTTTAATAGAGACTCAGTGTGGGACTGGTATACATCCACTGCGTATACCCGTCTCGCTCCAGGTGGTGGCATACTTGTAATTTTAACTAGGTGGCATGATGACGACTTAGCT
>VTLG01011121.1_pt1 | contig 36156 bp, 69 predicted proteins | sample 4694571 | NCBI WGS metagenome assembly VTLG01 (sample SAMN12604809, study PRJNA352737) | marine metagenome | biome: ENVO:00000447; feature: ENVO:00000209|ENVO:00000569|ENVO:01000036; material: ENVO:00002151; isolation source: viral sequences binned using virsorter ...
GTATTGCACCATCAAATGCAAAACCTCTTAAAATATTTTCTGTTGATGAATCTGTAAATACTCCACTAGCTGATATTGTCATACTTCTAACTCCACCACCTTGTAATAAATCTCTAGCTTTATCATTCCCACTTGAAATGAAAGCATTTGAATCTTTAGTTGTTATATCAACAGCTTCACCATTGATTGTCATAGATGTACTTCTAAGTCCACCAATTGTAGCTGGTGTTCCTGTGCTATTATCTTTTAATAAAAAACTACTACCTTTTCCTGCTGGCATAATTTTATCCTCCTTTTATTTTAACTATCAAAAACAACTGCCCTAAATCTCTGCAAACCATGAGATGTACGACCATCATTTTCCTTAATTACATCAGAAAATTCAAATCTCATATTGACAAGACTTGCTCCTGATACACTTAAACTACTTTCATGCAATAAAGCATAAATTCTTGACATAATCTCTTTTATTTCCTTACTACCTCTATACCTTGAAAATGAATGAATGACAAGAGTATGTTCATTACCCTGTAGTGTTTTTGTTCCATTATCTACAGCAGTTTCCTCACCTAGTTTTACATAAGGAAAAGCTGAATTATCAGGTACAAAATCATAGACTGTAGCACCTAGAGTTGATGTTAAATTACTATCACCACTTAAAGCATCAAATATAGTTTTTTGTAGTTGTAAGCTGTGATCACTCATTTCTTTAAACTCTCTGCTACCTTGTTAAGTTTTTGTATCAATACCTGTACAATTTTTTTTGTACTCTTTTCTGATGCTGGAAACAAAAATGGTCTTGGTAACATTTTTGATGTACCAAATTCTAAAAATTTTGAATATTCTGCTCTACTTTCTACTAATGTATTTTTACCATCAGCAACACTCATAATTTGTGAAACAAGATTACCTGTATCACTTGCAGGTGCTTGTCCTGGAGCAGATGCTTTATGAGTTCTTCTTGGGTTGTACTTTTCATAAGTACGACCTGATTTTGGTCCTGTTTGTATTGATCTTATTGCTTCACCCCTTATTAACTGACCACCACCCCTCAAAACATTTGTAAGTTCTTTATCTAGACCATTTTGTAATAATCTTAAATTTTTAAGTGTTGGTTCTAAACCTTTTATTTTAATTGTTGTCATTATGTTGCCACCTTTTCTCTACCAATAATTTTTATATATCTATGATATTCATTGTCATCTTCTACACTAATAATATCAAAAGTTCTTGTTCCAAACAAAATTCTCATATTTACATTTATATTATCTCTATGTCTTATAATAAATTCAAAATCTTGTGGGTTTGCTATTTGTTCACCTGTTTGTTCGTTAAATATTTGTTTTGCTGATTTTGGTTTGATTTGTGCAAAAGCTGTTAAAAAAGTTGTATTTGCTGTACTATACCCTCCGAAAGTATCACCTGATAAAACATTATTTTGGATTGTAATTTTATTTCTTAATTTACCTACAGGTGAAACATTTGGCATATTATCCTCCTAAAATACTATTTAATCTTTGTACTTTGTATGGTTGTAGCATCGCTCCTATTGTATATGGAATTGTATTTACACCTAAACTTGTAACAGCTTCCCTGTTTTCATAAAGATGTGTTGTTAATAATTTTATTGCCTGTACTATTGGTTCAGGTACATCACTTGCTCCACCATATCCAGCAACATACTTAACTACATAAGCATTTGCATTTCTAGTTTCTGTTACTGTCGGCCATGATTTACCAGTTCTTAAAACAATTCTAGCTTGTTCACTTATTGTATCTACATAATAGTTTGATGAGGCATAAGTATTTTCTGTATCTGAATCATCAAAATATTTTACATGAGTTACTGATGCTACTGGTGGTCTTGGTAATACAATAAAGTTAGTATTATATTCTATATCAGGTGCTGTGAATACACCCTCCTGTAAATTTATATCTTGATAGAAAGGTAATCTATCTAAATATAATTCTAGAGTTTGTGTTGTTATTGCTCTATTTAAGTAAGTTTGGATAACATTCTGTGATGCTTTTATAAGTTCAGCAATTAAGCTATCATCATCACTAAAATCTACACGCATAAAAGATTTTTGATCAGATGTGGCTACTGCTGAAACTGTCCAATCAGTTACTACTTTTATACCTGACATTTAAAACCTACTTTTTCTTTTTGCCAAATAATTTTTTAACAACTTTTTTAGCTTTGGATTCTGCTTGTTTTACAACCTTTTTTTCAATAGTAGCTTTACCTTGCTCTGCTCTACCATCACTTAACCAAACACCAGCCATTTCCATTTCTAATTTAGTTTTCATTTCATAAGTTTGTCCAGCACTATACATCATAGTTGTTTCACCATTACCTACAGCACCTTTTACATCAACTTTCATTTTTACTTTCATAATATCCTCCTAAAAAATTTTGTGTTGCATGGGCGATTGCTCGCCCACACAAATATATGATTACTGATTCGCTTCTGTTGCAGCTGGACCATGTAAAGGATGACCTTTAACACCAACTACTCCAAAGATAGTACCAGTTCCATGAGTACCACTAAAATTAAGCACTACTCTTGAATATCTTTTTCCACCTACATATCCAATTGCATAAACTTTATTGCAGTCTGCATTGGCATCTATAGTTTGGAAAACACCTGAACTATCGACCGTTCCTCCAGTTACATCTGTGTTAGATGTTACATCAGTAAATGTTGAATTGTCGTCAGAGTGTTCTAATTCAATTTCAACTTTGTGAGTTGTACTGAAAGTAATCCCTGGCGCACCAACATTAACTACGTGCATTACAGAAGAAAAGCCTTGAGAATCAATTGCTGTGCAGTTTGTATCTGCATCTTTAACGATTGCATTTAAACTTTCGTCTAAAGCTAATCCTGATTTTAAATCTCGCATTGCCATTTTTATATCCTCCTATATGATTACGCGCCACATTGTAGAATCTGAATAGCTTCAGGTAAAATTACCTGTCCACCAATTCTTCTTCTTGCAATGTATCTTACATTACCTGATGTTGCCTGAGTGAATGGATCTCTCATAACTGACATTTGTACTCTGTCCACAATTAAGTAACCTCTTCTGAAATCTCCAAAAAAGACTGCTTTTGCAGATGACCCTAGATCAGCAACATCTGTTGCTTCAACATAAGGTGATCCTAAAATTGTGTTTGGTACTCCTACCTGTAGTGAGAATCCTGCTTGGAATACATATTGACCAGATGTATCTTGTAGCTTTCTAATTGCCGCTAAAGTTGCTCTGTTAAATACGAATGTTCCATTTCTAGAATAGTCAGGTTTTACTGCATGGTATAAACTGATTAAAGAGTTTGCGTTCAAAGAACCACTTACTCCTGATGCAGTTGTACCTACAGATGAATTTGTTACTATTCCTTCAGGTTTACCTACTGAATTACCACTTACAAACGCATTACCTTCAGCTTTTGCAAACTGCTCTGTAAATTCGCTTGTCATTTCTTGCTCAAGGTTGAAGACTGAATCTTCTAACTCTTGCTCTGAAATATCTACAAGTGCATATAATTCATGAGTTGGTATCTCTTCTAGACCAACTTGGTAGCCAGTAGTTTCACTTCTAGTTCCTTGCTCTGCAACGAAAGTTGCTGCAAATGTACTTGTTCTTTTTGGAATTTGTACTGATCTATTAGTTGTACTTCTAACTCTTGCAATTGATCTGATTGGAGATATTTCAACAATACCTTTGATTAATTCACGCACATACTCAGGTGGCGCTAAATAACCAGCAGTATTATCATTTGATGCAGTTAGAACCTTTAATTCTTCAGGACCTAATGCTTCTTTTCCTTGTCTTAACCATTTGTCAAATACCTTTTTTTCCATTGAATCAGCACTTTTATATGCTTGTCCAAATTCTGGTCTTGACATCATAGTTTCAACTTTTTTGACTCTCTCGGCTGTTTCATCTTGTGCTAACTTTTGTTTCGTAACAGCTTGATTGACATCTTCTAACTTATCTAAATCTTTTTCAATTTTTGATAACTTTTCTGATGTAATCGGATCTGCTGAACCTGACTTTTTAATTTGTGCAAGTTCTTGCTGATGCGTTTCTTTGAAAGCTTCAAATGTTTTACCTAGAGTTTCAATAGCTGATTTTACTTCATTATCTACCATTGGTTTTCTCCTATTTGGTTGTTTTAATTATGTCAGCAACTTTATGAAGTAAAGTTACTAACTCCTGTTTATTATCAGCCTCTCGCTGATTTAGAGATTTATATAAAGACTTAGCTCCTATTTTACTCTCTGTTCGTGATAGACCTCCTACCTCTCGTAAGATGTCTTCCCATTCACGAATACTTTTTCCATTACCTTTTACTGTTTCTACTACAGCATTTTCATTCATTGGAAAGGTAACTAAACTGATTTCCATCAAGTCAACTTCTTTAAGAGTTCTAATACCTCTTTTGTTTTCATTGTATCCTTGTTTTTGTGGATCAGCTTTAAATCCTATGGACATACCATCAAGAGCTCCCATTTTAAGTAGTTCATAAGTTTCTCTACCTTTTTGAGTTCCCATTGCTAATTGTCCTTTTACAAATAAACCTTTTTGATCTTCATGTATTTCTGTGAATACTCCAATTGGTTCATCTGTTTTATGTTGAAATAACATTTTAACTTTTGATGCTGGTCTTTCTTGTAAAGATTTTGTGAAAGCACCTTTTTGCACAATATCATTACCTTGATCTTCATTACCAAATATTGAACCATATCCAGTAAATACACCCTCACCATTAGCTTTAACTTCTGATTCAAATACTATTTGTTTTATTTCTGAATCACATTGACACTTGCCATCATCATGACAAACACAAACTGATTTAACAGGTTTTTTACGCATACCCATTTCTTCTAATTCATCTTTTGGTTTTCCTGGTTTTTCTTCATCAGGTTTATGAGCTCCTTTGTCTTTCATAGCTTCATCATAAGCATCATGTGTAGCACAAGGCATATAAATTCTTTTACCATTGTCCATGTGTGAGTGTATTCCTACACAACCAATTTCTTTTGCTCTTGCTCTAGCTTCATCTTCTGTTGAAAAAACATCTTTGTCTTTATGTGAACCTTTTGGTTTATCTTCATCATCACCATGACCCATCTTTGGATTTTTATCATCCTCTTCATGACCCATTTTATCATCATCATCATCATGATATGATTTATCTTTTGGTTTTTTGTGATAACCTTTTTCTATTACACCTGTAAGTGATTTGATGGCTTCTGCCATCCCTTTTATATCTTCCATAGAATTTTCCTCCTTTTTATCTCTCCTATTATATAGTGCATTACAAACTGCAAATCTTTGACCTCTGCTTGGGAAATCATCAACAGATGTTTTATCTCCCATACATCTTTCTAAAAAATCTTCTCTCTTTTCTTTATTTCTTGGTTTAACTAATGGCATTATTTGTAAAACTTTAATATTATATTTTTCTTAATCCAATCCCATGAATCTATAAAAAAATCTCTAATATCATATCTTTCGCCTACATAATAACCAGCCGCAAAACCAATAATAAAAATTAATAAATATTCCATAATACTACCTCTACAAGAAATCAGGCGTTGTGTAAATAGATACGCAACGACAATTTATAGTGTTTCCTGGTGAACCTGCTGGATCACCTGGATATTTCAATCGCTCACCACCTACAATGAAAGGTTCCTCTAAACCTACTTTTTGACCACTTGCAATTAAGTGTGCTACCCTAGTTCTTGCATCTCTAACAGCAACCCACTCTTTTTTAGTACCAGCTATTCCCATACTTTCTGCCGCAATCTCATTAGCAAAACTAGCTGTTCTATGTACTTCTGTTCTAGCAATCAAATTTGCTCTGTAAACTCCCATACCAATTAAAGTATTTCTCAAAGCATTTCCTGTTTCAGGAATTGATTGACCAGTATCAAAACTATCTCCTATCACAGATTGTATTTTATTTCTAGTGTTTTCATTAATATTTGTTACTAAAGTTCCAACATTATTTTCAATATATGTATCTAATCTTGTTTCAAATTCTGTATCAAAATCCTTTACATTCTGTGTTCTATCTAAAAAATAGTTTTTAAAAGCATTTGCAACCATAATATATTGTACTCTCATTATGTTTCTTAATACTTTTGCTGACTCATTTATTCTTAAATCAACAAGAACATTTGAACCATAAGCATAATCCTCTTTTAAACTATTACCTAAATTTATAAAGTAACCTTTAAGTCTTTGTCTCCATTGTCTAATAAATGGTTCTCTTAATCTATTTTGTCTTAACCACTCTCTTCTTTGAACATTCTTAAATATTCTTAACTGACTTTCTCTATATATCATTAGTGTAATGTTGTGTTGTGTGGTCTTATTACTTCTGAAATGTCAATGTTTTGTGTAATATAAATATAAGTTGCAATATTAACTGCATCTATTTCTGACAAAACAGGACCAATTTTTACAACAACCTCATGGTTATCATCTGTGTCTTTTTCTATAAATAATCTTGATGTAACTTTTTCGTACATTTTGACCTCATGCTTTTAGTGGATGTCCACTTGGTAATAAGTCTAGGTCAAATTTACCACCCTGAAATCTTCCTGTTCTTACTGCAAAAAGAAACGCATTAACTCTAGCATATGCCCACTGATCTTCGCTTCTAACACCTGGTCTTACAGATGCTGGATTGTTTCTATATGCACCTACACCTCTTCTGAATACAGCTCCTAACATTCTTAATGTTACCCTTTTACCTTTTTTATCTCCATGTTTTTCATTATGATCATCAACTTTCTTTTTAAGTGCAGCTTTTACTCTAGCTGATAATTGTTTTTCTTCATCAAATTCTTGTGTTGCTTCAAACTCAATTAGATCATCATAGTTTTTTCTACCCTCTTCTTTTTTGATTACTTCAAGTATGACATCTTTCATACCTTGTTTACCTAATACACCGATTGTTCCCCACTTCATTTGTGCAACAACACCAGCAATACTTGAAAGTGTAGGTTCTTTACTACCACTTCTAAATTGACGACCATCTCTAAAATGTCTAGCAATCCATGCTTCTCTTTCTTTTATCCAATCAGTTACACCTTTTGAATCTGAACCTTCTCTTGCTCTACCCCATAACATGAATGCCTCATTCCCTCTGATGTTTCCACCAGCACGCCAAACTTTATTGTTATCATTTTTTACATTCAAAGCAAAATTGTAATCAAATTGTGGATACTGACTATTTCTTAATGTTATTTTTTTGTTATCACCTCTAGTTGGAAAGTTTGTTAAATCATTTTTTTCATCAGGTACTTCTACTGGTGCATCAGGATCTGTTTCAATAACTTCTTCTTCAGGTTCTTTTTCTATTTCTTCTGATGCTGGTGGTTGTGATTCATCACCTGCTACATTTAAAGGCATTAATGTTGCTGGTACAAGTAAACTATCTGCACCACTTACTGTTTCATAACCAAGCTGTTCTCTAGCTTCATTTCTAGTAAGAATACCATTTTGTACACCAGCAGTTACTGACTCAAAGACTCTTCGTCTTTGTTCTGCCATAGCTGGTATTGAATCTATATTATATCTTAATTCTAAATCTTCACCAAATTGAGGTGTAAGCCATTCATTTAAATCTGATTGCACCCTATCTAATAAAGGTATGATTGTTTCATTGTACAATGCAAGTTTAGCTTCTGAAAAATTTGAGTAAGTTTGTGAATCAGGAATACCTATTATCTGACTTGGTACACCAAACACTAATGCAATATCTTTTGCACTCATGTGTTTAAGTTGTGTAAAATCCATATCCTTTGGTGATAGTCCCATTTCTTTCCAATCAAAATCACCCTCTAACAACATCGGCTTTCCTGCATTACCAGTACCTGAAAACCTTTGGTTAAGATCATTTACTAATTGACTTCTTTGTACATCTGATAATTGTATCTGTGCACCTGTTTCATCTTTTGGTTTAAATACAACTGCACCACTTGGTCTTGCACCATTTTGTAATAAATTTACATTATGTTTATTTGCAAGGTTGTGTTGATCAATATCAATACTTGATGACATGATAGGTGACATTCCATAAAAGTCATCTAATGGGTTAAATAATTTTATATGTTTGATTCTTGATTTACCTGTAGCTTGATCAACTTCATAGTTTTCAACTACTTGTCCACCGATAACATATTGATAAGATTCAGGTGTTGCTCTTTGTCCAGCTTTTATTCTAACTCTATCAGGTCTTAAATTATATAATTCTGTTGGTGAAGTATTATCAGCACCTACACCTAAAATATAACTATTGCCTGAAATCTGTAAGTAAGCATATACTGCTTGAAAAAATTCTACTTGTGAACACATTGGACTTGGATTGTAAAGTAAGTCTAATAATGGATGTTCATCTAATTCTTGATCGCCCCTAAATAAATTTATTTCAACCCTACTAGCACTATTTGCAATTTCATTGATACATCTATATACTATTGCGTTTTGTTGATAACCCTCTTGTGCTAGTTGATCATATCTAGCTTTATAAGTGACATCTGTTCCTAAACTATTGTAATAAACTATTGGAGCTTCTTTTTTTTCTTTTTCATCTTTCTTTTCTGTAGTGAAAGCATTTCTAATATTATCTAATATTCCCATCTATGTTACCCTCCACAAAGGTTTCTTTGTTGTTTGTAAGCAATCATATAATGTGGATAAAACATCAACTTGGTCATCATGTAAATCACTTACTCCTGTAAAACTCATAATCTCCTGTAAGAACATATTTGTAAAACTTTTATTCTTCGGAATAAGTATTCTACCATCATTCCATGCAGATGCAACTGGTTGTGCTCTTACAAACTTATCGTTTCTAGCAGGTCTTGATATAATATTCAAGTTATGTTCTTTTCTCATAAAATCTACTATACCCTTTTCTGTACCACCGATATAGGCATAAATTGGTGATTCATAACTATCTTGGTATTGTTTTATAATACTAGCAAAATGAGTAGCTTCTACCTGACCCCTCCACATATCCATGATATAAATTTTATTATCATAATACTTTGCAACTCCAGCTACAGAAAAATCAGAATATGTTTTTGTAGAATATGCAAAATCAACAGCTATTATTGTTTTACCTCCTACAGGTAATTTGTCATAAAATACAGGGTCTTTAAATACCTTTCCCCCTTTTATAAATGGTTTTTGTTGATACATTGCCTGCCACCAAAAATCACCCACAGCTCTTTTTCTTTCTTCTAGTATTTTTTTTGAATACCTGGACTCCCATAATGCTTCACCCACTTCTCTACCTAGAGGGTCCATAGGTTCTGCAAGTGCTGGTAAATTTACAACTTCCCACTTATCACCATCTAATTCAGCTTGTTTTAATAACCTACCTGCTAAATCATCTACATGCCATCTAGTCATAATAATTATGATAGAAGATTCAGGTGCTAATCTAGTTGTGGCTACTGATTGAAACCAATCAAGTGTTTTATCTCTATAGACCGTACTCATAGCTTGTTCATTGTTTTTTACTGGGTCATCAATAATAAATACATTTGCACCTCTACCTGTGATACCTCCACCAACACCAACACAATACATTGAACCACCTTGTTCTGTTTCCCAGTTACCCTGAACATTTATGAATGGATTTCTTTTTACACCATAAATTTTAGGCACATATTCATCAAATACCTCTTTTGCTTTTCTACCCCATGATACTGCAAAAGATGTTTCATAACTTGCTAATATCAGTTTATTTTGTGGATGTGTTGCTAAATACCATGCAGGAAAATACTTTGATGTAAACTCTGATTTACCATGTTGAGGTGGCATATTGATAAGTAATCTTTTTATCTTACCACTAGCAACTTGAAGTAATTTTGAGTTTAAATACTGCAAGTGCTTTGGAAACTGCCAAGTAAAGTTACTTGACATCATTGCAAAACCTCCAGGCTGACTAGTTGCTATCTTTAATTTTTGATAATAATCTAGTTGCAAGTTGTGCTGATTCTTCGTCTTGTCCGATTCGTTTGATGAACTCATCTTCTACATTAGCTGTTTGGTCCATGTTTTCCTTTGTAACACTTCCCTTTGCTACCCTTTCTACTTCTGTTAGCATCTTGAATGGATGTGCTATCTTACTCACAATAGCAACCAATTCAACATCGGTTAATTTACTGAAGTCTAATTCTTTTTTTTCTTTCAGTCTTTTTAGTAACTCTTGTGCAGGAGTGATAAGTGAATATGTCATTTGTAAGGCATGACTTCCTTGTCGCTTTCCCATTTCCTCTATCTCGGCTTTCATGGCATTGTATCTGATTTGTGCCTGTTGTTTATCAAACTTATCTACTCTTGATACCCAACCATACCTGGAGGATAACTTCTCTATCTCTCGTACAGATATTTGAACTTCTTCTGCAACTTTTTTAAGGGTTCTTTTGTAACCCATGTTTTGATACACAAGATAAAACTCATAATGTTTATTGGATTCCTGTGTTTCTTTTTCTATCATAAAAGTTATTAAAAGCTATTAAACCGAACTCTTACCGAACTTCTACAACATGATTATTTGTTTTGCAAACTTTCAAGCATATCTGTGTATTCGCATTTCATTTGAAGTGCTTTCTCATAATCATCTATCAACTCAAAGTTGTGCGAACCTACAGCCACTAATTTGTCTTCAATACTTTTCATTACAAATTCAGCTTCAGCTATTTTACCCTGAAGTCGTTTGATTACTGCTTCTTTCAGTACCATTGTGCCTCCTTTCATCATCAGCTTTCATGCAATCATAGTGTGCATAATTATAGGATATAGGATTTAAAGATTTAACCAATGCTACAAATGATTGCTGTGAACTGACATCTTGGTTACAATACTTACAGGGAGCAATATATCTGTCCAAATCCTCTAATTTTCGCTTGGTTCTTGTTTTGTTCCTCATAAAATTGGCTTCTTTCCTATCTAATAAATCTAATAATAATTATTACTTTTTATTGACAATTATTACTGATATGATATGATTAGAGTATAACAAAAGGAGAAAAAAATGGAAACACTTAATAAAACAAAAGAGCAAGTAAAAGCGATGACTCAAAAAGAGTTTCAAGACTTGCTAGTAGAAAATACTGACAGAAACTATCATACAGAAAATGTTGTTTATATTGCCTACAGATATGGCGATAACTACTTAACAGCATATGCTGAAATGATACTTATGGCTCATTTGAAAATTGGTGAAATGACTCCTGAGCTTCAAAGCAAAAGAAGTCATGTTTTACAATGTTTGAAAGCAAGAATGCTACCTTGCCATCAGCAAACTATTTGGGAGTGTCTATAATGAGTAAATTCAAAGTAAGAGTTTCACTTCCTAGAAACGAATGGAATCAGTCTAAAGCTGATTTATTGATGGAGGCATGTAAGTTTTATGCAAAGGAAATGATGGGTGCTAGACTTGCAAACCTTTTACAAGTGAAGATTCATGTAAGAAAGAGTGTGTGTGCAAAAAAAGGTAAGTATGTTGGAGGTTTCGTAAAGATGAATCCAACTGGTTCTAAAAGACAAAGAAAATTTGTGATTACACTTAATGGCAAATTTGACATGAATACTCAACTAAAGATGTTATCTCATGAAATGATCCATGTTAGACAAAAAGCTAAAGACCAAATGCAATGGAGATGGAATGAGAAGAACATGTGCTTGATGGTAAGATGGATGAACAATGCTCCAGTAAGAAGTAATGAGATTCCATATAGAGAAAGGCCATGGGAAGTTGAGGCATACAAATATCAAGAACATTATTACAAGATGTTCATTGATCAAATTAATATCTTAAAAAACAAAATGGAGGCAAACAATGAGCAAAAGTAATGGTGATAAGATATTGAGTACAAAGCAAAAAGAACAAGTATATCTTGAACTTCACAAAAAATATCCTGATAAATATGGATTCTTTATTTGTGAATTGCACTTCGGTGGTGCCAGTGTTGATTATAAATTATGTTCTACTACTGATATTCATGGACCTTTTGGTATTTTGAGTACAGCTAGAAAGAAATATAAAAAATATATAAATTCAGATACTGGACTTTTTGCAATAAGAGGACCATGGCATACAAACGAACATGGACACTCTACACAATTTTATTCTCATAAAGAGAATGAATAATCTTTAAATCTCCCTTTGTTAATGATAGAGGGTCTATATGAAAAATTATAGACCCTTGCCCAGTTTTCTGACGATAGCACCCTCTAATATTGAGGGTCTTGGTTTATTTACTAGAAAGAAAATAGATAGTCATATAATTCTTGGTATCTCACACTATCAGATTGAAAAGAAGTGGATTAGAACCCCTCTCGGTGGGTTTATCAACCATTCAGAGGACTCTAACTGCAAAAAGCTGTTAATTAATACTAGATTTTATTTACTTACTAAAAGAGTGATAGAACCTGATGAGGAACTGACTTTGACATATACTTTTTACAATGTTACTTATTTTTAGTAGGCACCCACGATTTTCCGAAACCATCTACTTCTTTTGTGCCCCTGATAGTCATTCCTGAATTATCCAATAACCTTTCTAATTCCTCCTCCTCCATAGATAGTCTTTCCATGATTTCCTTATCAGATAGGTTATCTTCTTTCATTTTTCGTACAATATTTGCCATTTTTAAAACAGCATGAGTACCTCTTGCTCTATTGTGTCTTATTGTGGACATCATTCGGTGGTCCTTGTCAAAATCAACTACAACAACAGGAACTTTTCCATCAGTCATTTGTGATACTTCTTTATCTGCTGAAAGTGTCCATCTATGAAATCCATCAACTATTGTATTATCTGAAAGTATTACGATTGGTTGAGTCCACCCATCCTCCATTATAGAAGTTTTTAATAATTCTAATTCAGGTGGTGCTACAAAATTTGGATTATAGTCATTTGCATTTAACTCATTTCTATCTACCCATTTTACTTTTCCAACAGGTTGATTATCAATACCTTGTTTCATCTTTTAACCTCATTTGATCTATTAATTTTTTCTTTTCAGGGTCAGCATGACTTGACATTGTTCTTAATCTTCTACCTTTCATATCGCCTCTCAAAGCTATCATACAAAGACCTTTCCATGATAAACCAGTTATATCATCAGGGGTTGTATCAGGTACTGGTCTTTTAGCAATATTTATATGATTTCCAACTGCTGACCTTACATTTTGTAAAATAAACTTCTGTTGTTCTTTATCATACAATGCAACATTATCATAAAACCAATCTCTCCAGGTTTTACCTGTTGGAAGTTTTATACCACCAAATCCATACAATTGTGTTCTTGAATATTTTTCAGCAGTTGATGCTCCAGGAACTCTTTGAGTCATCAATGCCCAAAGATGTGGCCAACCAACTTTATATTGCCAAAGTCCTCTCATTGGTTCTTCGCCAAATGGAACACAAACTCTTTGTTCATTTTTACCTACTCCCATTTTATCAAGAACATCATAAACTTTATTATAATCCCAATTATAAATTTTTGGTGCTAACCAAACATCAGATGATGTCCAATCATAAATAGGTGAACAACCATAACTATATCCACTTCTTGCACCTGTTATCCAGTTATCTTTTACTTTACCGGCTACAGCTCTAAATCTTGTTAAACTTTCCTGCGCTCTCAAACCTCTAACATCAGCAACTCTACCATTTGTATGACTATAAACTAAATGAGATACTTCAGGAATTGTATGTCCAAATTGAAAACCTGGAATGTGTGTTATAGCAAAATCAGGAATTTGTCTTACCCACTTATCTTTACATCTAGGGTCAAATGGATACCAAAAAGGATCTCTACGACTTCCTCCATTTCTATGTTTTACAGGAATACAAAGCCATTTTAATCTTATATCAGGATGGTTTTTTACTCTCATCAAATACTCTACTGTTTCAGGCATGATTACTTCTTCATCCCAAAAATAAACATCTAATGGTAATTTATTTTTTTCTTTTGCAATTTTAAGTGCAAGATTTAGACAGACGGTTGAGTCTTTACCTCCTGAAAATGAAACAACTACTTTATCAAAACTATCAAATAAATATCTAAATCTATCTAATGCTGATTGATATACATTAGTTTCAATTTCTCGTTTTTTTAATACTACCATAATTTGTAAAGTAATAAACAATTACACCACTTGCAGTTACAACAAAGATTGATGACCAAACTGCTAAATCAGTAAGACCATTAAATTTTGCAAATGCAAAAACTGGTACACCAAAACCTAAAGAAGTACATATTCCATAAAACATTCCTGTTTCAGAAACTTTTTTATTTATGATTGTGTAAATTGTAGGTAGTAATGTTGATGCTCTTAATGTTCCATAAAAAATAAATAAATATAATATTTTCATGTCAGGAATATTTGCAATAATAATACCACCAATTGCTAACAGCACCATTCCTGATCTTGCTCTAGTTAGTTTATTTTTTGCTTTCATATCTAAATCTGTACTTGCTATTGATGATATTGCACAAAGTCCTGAGTCTAAAGTAGATACTAAACCTGATAGCAACATCCAAACAAAAGGTATTAATATAGCTTTAGGCAATAATTCGCTGACGGTTATAATATTTATAAGTTGTGCTTTATTTCCAGCATCTATACCCAAACCTGCACCCATAAAACCTATTATGGATGTAAAGATTGGAACAACACCAAAGACTAAAGCTGAAAGTAAAAAAGACTTCTTGACTTCATTCTGTTTTGTTGTAAATGCTCTTTGCCAAAAGGATTGATCACCAAAGGGTCCAGCTAACAATCCAATTGTTACAACGACTCCAAATGACCATGCAACTCCTGGATCAAAGACATTAGTAAACTCGCCAGAGATTCCACCAATGCCCTTGACCAGTACTTCATGACCGCCTCCTTTTACATACACTAGAGGCACTACTACTAATACTACCACTAGGATTATTATCATCTGCCATACATCTGTCATTATTGATGCTCTTATTCCTGAAACAAAGCTGTAGGATAAAGCTATTGCAGTAAGTATGATTGTTACGATTGTAAAGTCTATACCTGTCAAGTAAGTAACTACTGCACCACCAGCAAGTAGCTGTACAGCAAATTGACAAATTGAAAGAGCAGATAGACTAATAATATATAAAATTTGTACTCTTCTAGAATGTCTTACATTCATATATTGAGCAAGTGTAAAACCATTTTTAAATTTTTTTCTTAAATAATGTGCAAAGTATGCAAAGATACAAAGACATAAAATATTTGGAAAAGTAAACCAAAATACTCCAGGTAAACCCTGCTGATATGCTTTTTGTGATGCTATGAACAAAGCTGGAGCCCATATCCAGGTTGCAGCAGTTGAAAATCCTGATTTCATAAATCCAACTTTTCTATCTGCTACTAAAAAGTTTGTATTTGTTTTTGAACCTTTTAAATAAAAATATGAAAGTCCAAACATAAACAAGCCATAACTAATCATTAAAATATAACCTGTTTGAGGTGTAAGTGTTGTCATTTATCTCCTAACTAAAAACATTATTGCTTCAGCAAAAGTTTTTAAATTGTGGTTATTTTTTATTTCATTAAGAATATTATAAAGTTCTTTTCTATCAGCTTCTGTAAGTAATATTGAAAACTCTACAAATTTTGTATTTTCATCTGATGGATTTGTAAATGTGTTTGATGTTTTTACTGATTCATCACCACCATCAGCATTTTCTTTGATTGATTTATCAGTTTCCATTTCTTGAAACCTTAATTTAATATAATCAAATTCACCCTCATCAAAACCTAATAGTTTTTCATCTACTTGATTTTGATCTATAAGTTCTGATATTTCTTTTACAGCCAAATCCCAATCCCAAGAAGTTTCTTCATGACTTCTATTATCCATAAATCTATATGCTTTTACTTTCTCATCAGATAATCCAACTGCTTTTAAAATTGGTACTTCTCTATATCCAAGTTTTTCTGCTGCCTTATGTCTTGTGTGTCCAGCAATGATTACATTTTTTTCATCAACTACGATTGGTTGTTGCCATCCAAATTCTTTTAAACTCAAAGCTACTTTGTCTATTGCTTTTTCTGAAATTTTTCTTGGATTATTTTCGTATGGTTTTACTTCTGTTATGTTTATTGTTTGAATATTCATAATAAGGGGTTATTTCCACTCTCGCTTCATAACCCTATGCCTTTCTATCTTCTTTTATAACCTTTGTAAAATACAAATTTATGGTGTTTTATTCTTTTTAGAAAATCCTCCCATTTATTTTTATCTTTTTCAAATTCACTTATAAACATTTCCCTTTTGTACTTGTCCATTTCGCTTAAAAGTTGCCATGCTTTTTTCTCTAATAATGCCCTCGGCGAAAGTTTTCTATTCTCGTTCACTTTTGCCTTATAAAATATATTGGTGTTTTTTGTAATTTTTTGGAGGTGTTGTTGAATAATATTTATATTTACATATTTTTTACCCTCATCTTTCTCATTAGTATTGTTTTTATTATATGTATTTATTAGTGAGTAATTTTTGCTCGGTGTTTGACCCTCTTTTGACCATTTACTTGGCTTCTGTACATAAAGTGTGTACAAGTTAGAGTTGTTCGTTCTCTTAACCCACGACAAAAACTTCCATCGCTTGAATTTTTGTAAAATCTTGGATATAGTTCGTTCAGAAAGGTTAAGGTGCTTTGATATGTAATTTACTGAAAAAAACAATTCTTTATACATTAAGTTGTATTTTATAAAAAAACACAGAACCTTTATCTGATTACCAGTAAGTTTGTAATCAAATATAAATTTTTCAGGTAATATTATAAATTTTTCTCGCTCCACCATTTACATTCTTATAGGTTTTTAATTTATTTTACAACTTCACTTTTAGGTTGTGTTTCAATAAATCTACCATGTCTTCTTACAATTTCATAGATTTGATTTTTAATAGTATCAAAATCACCTTTAAGCACAAAATGTGGTGTTTTCAACTTGACCGAGTTTTCATACCAAAGCTGTTGATTGTTTGATAATCTACCTGTGGATGTTTTAAGTTCTATATAAACTATTCTACCACCTGAAAACTCAATACATAAATCAGGACACCCTGACTTCAATCCCATCTTGTTTAGAATCATTCTAGATTGTATTGTTCTTTTGCCCTCATTTGGAATATGAAAAAATCTGAATTGATATTTATCTTGTAGATAATATAAAAATTTGCATACCTCTATTTGTATTTTGTATTCTTTCATTTAACATATAGTTGCAATCAGCATTCCTGTTTTATCTTTTAAGTACCAACCCTGACTTAGTGGTCCTTGTTTTTTATAATTCCAAGTATGATATGATATTTCTTCCCTGATTTCATCAGCTTTATTTGAACATTCAATAATTAATTCATCGTTTGTTTTACCATTATTGATAAACTCATATTTTCTGTATTCTAAATCTCCTTGAAAAGTAAGCACCACCATAATTACTATATATTTCATTACCAATCAAAATGACTATGAAACTTGTCAAATATACCTTTTCTTATTTTTTTATCAGGACTTTCAGCACAAAGTGCAAGTGCTTTTGCTATGGGATTTATTTTGTATAAATGCCAAAACATTCTTTCATTCATAGAGTGTTGTTCCTGGTGGTGTTCTATACAAAGAGGTACAACGAAACTATCACATGGTTTCATTCCAATACCAGCACCAGCATATCTAATATGAGCAGATTGAACATCAGTTCTACCACAGATAGTACAACCATGTTCTGAAACGAATTGTAAATGAGTTTTACTTCTTAATATCTTTTTGAATCCCATAATAATCTATAACATCTAATCCTCTTAATTTATAGATTATTTCAGGTTTCCCAGCATCATTTTTTTTTGTTTTTTCTGTATCTACAATCATACCTAATAACTTCATTTCTGTAGTTCTCGGTCTAATTGTAAGTATATTTCTTTTCAACCTTTGTGCTAATTCAGTACCAGTAAGTCCTCCAGGATATACACTTTCTAATTCTATCATTATCATTTTATGTAATCTTCTTAAATGTGGGTTTATATCTTCTGCTGATTTTATGCTGGTTCTTACCCCTCGGTGTCCAGCTTTGTTTGGGTATTTATCAAAATCAAATTCACCTTGACTCATAATATTTCACCTCTTTTACCAAATACTATTTTGTTTCCAAATCTTTTTCTATCATAAATTGCTAAATCATTATCATTAGCATTATATCTTATACAATATCTCCATTCATCACCCTCTTTATCAACATACTGAAACTTTTGTAAATGTTTATGTATATTGTGAACTCTGTGTTCTTCTGCATAAATTGTAAAAACTTTATCTCTCAAAGAAAGTTCATTTTCTACTATTATATAAAATCCGACTTTGTTTGGTTTAAAATAATCAGGTACATGATTTTTTTTCCAGGCACACTCAAAGTCTTTACAAATTTTTGGTCTTTGTGGATATATCTTACAACCAACTCCGATCTCACAATGTTTGCACCATGTATAATCTTTTTTAAACTTTCCATTATCTATGTTCGGTAGTTTACAACAAAGATTACAATCTCCACATTCCCTATCTATTGACTTCATCTCTCATTTCTTTCCAGCTTTTGTTTTGACTTCTTACAACTATTGTGAATCCAAACATTTCCATTTTACTACCAATAGAAATATCCATCAGTTTTAGTATTTGATTTCTTGTAGGTATCTGACCGAAAGCATTTGAAAAACCAATTTTAGCTGTATTGAAGTCAGTAGCTGTTACATGCTGAACTCTACCATCTTTTAGTACATTGTATTTTTTTAGCATTTTTTTCTCCATATTAGTTATAGTCAAATCCTATCATATCCATAATAATAGTCAATAGTTATTATTACTTTATATTATACCCCATAGAAGAACAAAAGTAGTACAACTAGAGGTAGTAATACATTATAATAATAATTAATAATATGTATTGACACCTATATCTGATTTGGTACGATTTCAGTATGTATAACAAAAAAACAGGAGAAAAAAACATGACTACTAATAATACAGGTATGAGTTTGACTCATGCTTACAATGTCGTGGCTGATATTAGATTGGTCCATGACTACAAAAGAGATGATAACTTTGATTGGAGAAAATCCATGAAAGAAGATTACATTTCTTTTCTTTGGACAAAATCTGAAGAACTTCAATATAACATTGATTGGCATACAGGTGATTATACAGGTGATCAACTTATTGCCATGAAAATGGTTGCTGAAGATTATGATAAACAAGCAAAACAAATGGAACAAGCAGAACAAAAAAGGGAGGCAAAGATATGAAACTTTTTACAAAAGAAATTGAAAAAAGGCTTATCAAAAACTATCAGGTAAACAAGGGAAAAGAAAAAACTATTGACCATAAGGTTGTAGTAAAACTTTTCAATCCAACAGGAATTGGTACTTGGTATCTTACAGAATATGATCCTGTAAGTGATATGGCTTTCGGTTTATGTAATGTTGGTGTAAAAGAAATAGGATATGCTCACATGAAAGAATTGAGAGAGTTCAAAGGTAGATTTGGACTAGGTATTGAAAGAGATAAATATTTTGATTCTAACAAAAAGACTATGGAGGAGTGTAAAGCATTATGAGTGTAGATATGACACCTTTATTATTTGATGGTTGGAAAATCAAAATACAAATGACTGATGGAAATGAACTTACTCTCTATAAGGAAAATCTACCTGATGAACTAGCACGAAAAGTAGAAGATGTTTGTAGAGAGCATTTTGATATTCATTATGATGAAATGATAACTAAACATAGGGAGGGATAATGTCCTGGAAACATAGTTTGAAAGGTTTGCAAAAAACTTTAACTTTATCAGCACAAATAACTCAAATTGATACCATCATAAATATGCTGACAAAAAGAAAACACCGATTGCTAAAACGAATGGGAATTGGTAAAGATGGTAAATCAATAACTAAAAAGGAGGAAAATTAAAATGGGTTGGGATAATGTTACAGGTGATGGTGCTAATTATAATGAAAAACCTGATATAGAAAAAAAACATCTAGGTTCAAAAGAATATGAAGTTGAAGTAGATGTTGTCTTTACCGTCAAGTACAAAGTCATTGCAAAAGATGATGATGATTTGAGGGAAAAGAAAATGTATCTTGGTGGTGTACCTCTAGAAATTGACTTTGATACTGGTGGAGAATGCTATGATATAAGTTGCAAAAACTGGGGTCAGGAAAATGAAAAGGTAAATGAAACAGGTGATGTTGTTGTTCAAAAAAAAATTGATGATGATCAACCTGAATCAGAAGATAATGTTGAATATGATTTAGAAAGGAATTTTTAGAATTTGATGTGTTTTTTCATACGGCACATTGAATATGGTGGGTGGTGTTTCTATTGCTCCTTGAACAAAAACAATAGATAACGTGGTTTTCACTTCCACCCATCATTAAAACTTGACAATGGTTAGGTAATGGAAATATATAGTTTATTGAGAGAGTCAAAGTCCTCTCACTTATTTGGGTGGGAGTTCGGTATCAGTAATGACCGAAAAGTTTATCGAAACATTGGACATTCGTCCTGTCTCCATACTTTGTTAGCTCCCATCCTTAATTATTATTACTTACTATTGACAATTATTAGAAATTGGAGTATTTTTTCTAAAACTAAAATGGAGGAACAATGAAAGCAAAAGATATAGATATATACAAACTTTTTTCTGATACTTATAAAGGTAGAAAGATGTTTGGGTTTATGGGTTATGGTGAAATAAAAATTTTACCAAAGGTAGATAAACCTATTATACAAATAGAAAAAAATAAGAAAGGAAACAATGAAACCATACAAAATGTTACAGATACCTGTAAGTAAGGAAGAGTATGAGAAGATTGAAGAATTAGCTAAAAAAGAAAACAGAAGTATTCCTGCTCAAATCAAGATGCTTTTGAAAACTTTATTTAAAAAATGATTGAATCTTTACTTATACTAATCATTGGATTTAGTTTTCTTTTCTACTTTATACTTAAAGTAGATAAAAAAATTGAGTCAATGAATGAGTACAGAATAAGAGTGTTTGAAGATAAATACAATGTGTTGTTAAAAAACAATGAAGACTATTATGCACAATTAAGAGTTATGGAAAAACACATAAGAAAACTTGAAACACTTATAAGAACAAGTAAACAAAAAGAGAGTAAGAATATTTATACTCTCAAAACTAAAAATGGAGAACACAATGATAAAAAAGACTAATCCTAAAGAACTACTACTATTCAAAAACATTGGTGTATTTATGAAAGAAACTAGATTGGAAAATAAAAAAACACAATCTTATGTAGCAAATCTTTTGAGTTGCACCTTTCAACAAGTACAGAAGTATGAGAAAGCAACTAATTTTATTGGTTTATTCAAACTAGAAACTTTTTGTGAAAGATTTGGAAAAGATATTGGTAAGGTAGTAAGTGATGCTAAAGATAATTTATTTTTACCTGAAAAGCTTATTGAAGAGGGTAAAATAAAAGTAACAAGTGTATCTTATGATGAGATTGCTAGTGACCCTAATGTAAATTTAAGTGCTAAATATTGGATTGATAAAAAAAATGACCAATAAATTAGTAAGAAAAATTGAGTGGTTAATAACAGAAGTAAGAAAACTCAATCAAGATTCTGTTCCAGTAGGAAAGCTGGAGGAATACATACAGGAATACAAAAGTGAGTTTCCTGAAGATAACAAAAAAAATGGAGGAAAATATGCAAAAGATAGTGTTGTTGATTTCATTATTGATATTGACTAACTGCGCATACAAACCCAAAATAAATCCTGAAACAAGTAGAGATAAGTGGTCAGGTGATAATATTGCAGGTAAATATTACAAAGATTTAGCAACTTGTGATTACATTTGGGAAAATGAAAGTAGTTGGTCCTTAATAGAAAGACGAGGTTTTTTTATTAGAAAATGTATGAAATCTTATGGGTATGATGTTTTATGGTAAAATCTAAAAAAACAATAGCTGATTTAAGAGAATTGTTCCTTACTTATTCAAATCATTTTTCAAGTGATAATATTGATAAATATCAAAGAATGAATGAAAAAGTGCTTTTTCTTATGAAAGAATTAGAAAAAGTAAAACCTGAATTAATTAAGGAACACAACCAAGTGTTACAAGTATTAATAAATAATTATGATCAGCAAATACAGAATATTCATAATCAAATAAACATAATTGAAAAGTTTTTATCTTGTTTAGAAACATTAGATGTAAAACCTGATGATATAGGAACACTTGAAACAATAACTCAATATAAAAAAAGTTTAGGATTAATATGACAGATAGATTAGCTGAAATGAAACAAATGGTTTTAGATGTTGCTAGAAGAGTAAAAGGTGATGATTTTATGATAGGTTTGATACAGAATGTTGAAACCTCTATGAAGTTATTATCAGAAGAATCAAATTTAGCACATGATGATATGATTACTTTAGAAAAAAATCTAAATGAACTTGTATCTTCACTTCATAGTTGTACACATGATATGTATAATTATTGTACTTTAGTAAGTACCTTGCAAATAAAATACCATGATTCATCAACAACTAAAAAAAATATAAAAAATATAAATAAAGAGTTGGAAAGGTATGATAAAAATGTATTATTAAAAACTAACAAAAATGGAGTAATTGATGAATAAATGGATTAAAGAAGAATATTGTCATAGTTTTTCAGGTGGTCAAAAGTTTATGATAAACCCATCAGCATGGTTGTATCAATATGGTTTTAAACATAGACAACCAACAAATTCAGCTATGCAAAGAGGTAAGACTTCAGAGTTTGTAACTTACTATATAATGAAAAGGGAAAAAGAATTTAAAGAACATAAAAGTATAGAAGAAATTACAGATTGGCATTTTTCAAAAAATAAATTTGCTTATAATAAAGATGAAGTTGAAAACTCAATTGAAATATCAAAACAATTTAAACATGCTTTACAGGAAAGACAACTTACAAACATTGAAAAATACCAGGAAAAGATTGTAGTTGATGGCAAAAAGTATGGGTTGGAGTACCCAATTGTTTGTTATACTGATTTTACTTACCCAAATTTAATTGTAGATACAAAAGCAACTTTAAAATGTCCTAGTGTTGCAAAAAAAAGTAACATTAGACAACAATGTCTATATTCAAAGTTATATAATAAACCAACTTCAATTTTATATGCTACACCAAAAAGATATAAATATTTTGATATTCTACCTGGAGAAGTAGATGAGGGATTTCAAGAATGTATAAATACATTTAAAAATATTGAAAATTATTTAAAAGTATGTGATACACTTGATAAAGCTGTAATGATCACACCATTAAATACAGATGATTATTACTTTGACAATAACATGAAACAGGAGGCAAAAAAACAATGGACAAAAATAATACAAAATCAGTAAGTATGGGTAATACAGATACAGATGAAATTTTATTCAAACTTGCAACACACTTTCCCACAAGTGAAGTAAGTTGGAGAACTCAAAGGGTTTTTCAATCATACAAAGACAAAAAATGGTATGCTCTAGCACTTGCTTATTTATCAGTAAGACAAGTACAGGATAGATTAACAGAGGTTATGGGACCAAACTGGCAATGTAAACATATTGTTTATGGTTCTAAAACAATTTGTCATTTAGGTTTAAAACTAGATGGTGAATGGATATGGAGATCAGATGGTGCTGGTGATACTAACTTTGAAGCTGACAAAGGTGCTTTATCTGACTCTTTGAAAAGAGCAGGTGTTGCATGGGGTATTGGTAGATACTTGTATGATTTAAAAAATACTTATGTTCCTTGTGAAGTTACAGATAGTGGAAAATTTAAAAAGTTTTCTGTTGATTGCTGGGAAATTGTAAGAAAAAACCAATCAGATTTTAATTAAGAAAGGAGGAAAATATGCTGACCAAACCAATATATTTGAATGTATATAAGAATGATAGTGATAATCCAAAAGCACCTACATTCAAAGCATCAAATGTTGAAATAAAAGAAACTATTGTAATACCAGCAGGTACTTATGATTTTACTTTTTGGGGCAATTCAGTCAATAATAAGACTGGAAAACCTAATCCACATTTGAAGATTGATAATCCATGGAAACCGAAAGGCAAAAATGATAATCAAGGTGTTGACAATAATGATGCTCCATTCTAGAGTATTGAAACTGGGGGTAGAACCTTTTTTTTATCGAATCATGTCCTATCGGGTCATTTCTATCCCTAGTCCTTTCACTTGTCATTTATATAAAAAACTATTATATAATATTAATGAACAAGTATTTGATAAAAATTTGGCATGGCGATGTTCATATCAAAGACTTGGAATGGGAAACTGATGATGAAAATAAACTTTATAAAGAAGTTGCAGAATCAGTACCAAAGGAAGTAAGGGTAACAATAGAAAATGTTGAACGAGGAAATGAGAAAGCTCGTTGATGCTCTGAACAAAACTAACAATGCTTATGTACAAGAGTTGCATAATCATGGAGGTGTTAGTTTAAAGGCGAGTAAGTTGGGTCGTGAGTACAAAGACATTCAACGAGAAATAATTAAGACGGACATAGTAGAAAAAAAGAATAACTATTAGTCTTAATTAAAAAATTGTAGGTTTCAATAAAAACTATTATAAATAGTACAGGGGACTTGCGCACTAAACTAAAATGGAGAACAAAAAAATGAATAAACAAAATACTACTTATGTTTTAGATACTGAAAGAACTTATGCTGAATTAGAATCAGCAAGTGAAAACAAAGTTATAAAACAAAAACTATTTAAAAAATTAAAATATCTTGAACCTATAATTGTAAACAGGTTAATCAAAAGAGGTAGAGATCAAGGACTAAGTCATGCTGATGCTAAAACAAATGCACTTGCTAGTACTGAGAATGAAAAACATGTCATGGGTTTATTGGTTGCTGAAATAGAATATGAACAAGCAAAAGATAAATATGAACACATGAAGATTTTAAAAGATATGAGGATTACAGAGGAATCTTCAGCTAGAAAAATCATTAGTGATAAAACATAGTAAAAAAACACTCTATTACTTACTAATAACAACTAATAAAAACTATTGACACCAATATCTGATATGGTATTCTTTCATTATAACAAAATGGAGGAACCATGTATAAAAAAGAAAACAAGTACAAGGATGTGTCAAGTGATGATCCTGTTTATGCTAGACTAGAAAAACTTCAAGATACAACTAATGATGTTCAAGTCATTAGAGATACTGAAAGGTTAATTATGTTTCTAGCAAATTTACATTTTCCAACTATGTGTTGTAATTGGGAAAGTGAGGAATCATTTAATAATCTATTACAAAAATATAAAATAGATATTACACCTTATATAAAAGAAGAAGAAAAACCAACTGAACCTGATGAAAGTTTTGACACTATTGTTGAATTTGTTTCTAACAATAATGGTGAATACAAAAAAGAACTTGTTCAGTTTGTAAAATCTAAATTACCTAATTTACCTAGAGGAAAAATATCTTCTACATTAAGAAGATTAAAGAAACTTGGAATCATAGAACAATCTGTTCATGAAACTTCAAGACAGAAAATTATTTCTAAAGGTAGATACTGGGATAGTCATATTGGGAAAGGAGGTAATTAGAATGACACCATTTCGTAAAGCTGTACTAGATGATGGTACAAAAAAAACAAGATATGATTTATTGCAAATGTTCAAAAGAAGATTTGACATTGCTAAATCAGATTTGAATACAACTTCTATTCATACACCTAGTATGAAACAATTAGAAGAAATGTTTCAAAACAATATCTTGAATGCTGAATGTTACATGAATGATAAGTATCAAGTCAATGTTTATAGAAATGAGAAAGCTGACTTTATGGTTTTACATGAAAACCTAAAAGGTAAGATGACTTATTTGTCTATAAAAAGACTTGATAAACAATCAATCCATGATTGGAGAGAGTTAATGGATATAAAAAATACATTAACTTCACCTGAACAAGAAGCTGTAGAACTTTATCCTGCTGAATGGAGAAGGGTTGATACAGCTAATCAATATCATCTGTTTGTATTTCCAAAAGGTTTTGCACCTGCATTTGGTTATATGGAAAGACTTGTTGATACTACTGAAAGGAAAGGTGGTATTAACAAAGCTGGTCAAAGAGGTTCCTAAAATAAAAACCCCCTATATTCATTTACGAGTATAGGGGGACTTCCCTAGAGGGAGAAGATCGCTAAAATTAATTTATACTATTTCTTATTGTTATTGTAAACACTATTAATAACCTTTATTACCTTTGGATTTTGAGATAGTAAATCTGAAAAACCTGTACCTAAAATCTCACAAACCTTTTCCTCATCCTTTAGTTTCAACTCTGCATTGTAATGTTCTAATAAAAGATGAACTATTTCGTGTATAAAAGTATTTAGTTTCCTGGAGGGTGTTAATGTTTTATCTATTCTTATCAAATCTTTTGAAACATCAAAGTCACCATATATCTCATCTTTGTTTGCTGTCCTTGCACCTATCTCTTTGACTTTAATTTTTCTGTGTCCTAAATAAATTGTTGATGGTAACTTCATAAACACTACCCATATAATTTTTTTAGTTTTTTCATTGAGATATTTTTGACCTCCATAATATGTTCATCCCAAATATCAATCTCAACAATCTGATAAGTCCAACCTGTAAGACTATGTTTTGCATAACTCTCAATATGTCCCTCAGGTAAAGCACATCCAACATTAAGTATTCTAGTAAAGTCATTTTTAGTATTACTTATTTTAGGGACCCTTATGTCTTGTGCTCTATGACTATGTCCAAAAACAATATCTATTTTTGATTTATTTGCAATTTGTCTTTCACTTGCTTCACCACCATATTCTCTACCCATTGGATTTATTGGTGCATGAATGAAACCAACACCACCTAACATTAAGTATTTACCCCAATCAATGACTTCCCATTTATATTTTCTACAAATACCATAATATTCTTTTTGACACATACCATAAAATGTTGGATTTTTATCTTCATGCCTCCACATTCGCCTTTCATGATTACCTAATGTAATAAATTTTTTTACTTTGTATTTACCTAAACCATAATTAAATTCTTCCATAGCTTCATCAAAAGATTGCATGTCTTTTATAAAAGTTGGTTTTTCTATTCTTGCTGTAAATGTATCATCAGGAATATAGTGAGTACAACTATCTAAAGTTAAAAAGTCACCTATTTGAACTACATAAGCTGGTTTTGTTTTTGCAATATGTTTACCAATCCACCTAAATCTTGATTTATCTTTTATGTGTGGAGAATCATGAAGATCTCCTATAACAATAACTTTCATATCGGTTTTCCTTTTGGTTTTGGAGGAGGGATTATTACTTCATCTTCAAGAGTACATAAAAATTTTATATACATTTCATATTGATTTACATCTGTACTACCAATCTCTTCTAATTTAGATTTTGATTCAATGTAACCTTTATGTAAACAATCATACATGGTTCTATGTTGTTCAGGAAGTTTGAAAGGTGGCATACACTCACCAGCAATCAATGAACAGATAATCATGTACAAGCTGTATTTCATTTGAATTATTTTTTACCATTTCGGAATATCTGTGTTCCCTTGATACCATAAATACTTGCTACGACGAGAATCCACAAATTTGTAAACCATGATGGAAGTGTAGAAAAATATTCAAAAAATAATTTTACTTTGTCCATAGCAGTTGGATCTTCACTTATAACTGCCCATGCCAGTACCAATATCGGTGCTGACAAAATTAATAAAACGAACTCGTCTTTCCAGTCTGATTGTCTTGCTTCTAAAAGTTTGCCCTCATATTCTTTTTCACCTTTGGCCATAGCCATAGCAGTTCTGTGTTGAGCATCTGCCATTGCCATTTTTGTTTCTTGTCTTTTACGATAGATGTGTCCACCTGCTTTAATTCCTGCTGATAAAATATTCAACCACATAGATATATCCTCCTAGTTGAATATACCTTATCAATCTATAGGTGAATTTGCAACTCTACTCTTTGACTTGACCATCTACCCACTTCATTTCAGGAAGACCATTGTCAAATTTTTTTCCATCATAAGTAAGTACCTGTTTTCTGTTTGAACCTTTTTCATTGTAACTACAATGGACCCAACCCTTTGAACCATCATCAGGACAATAAAACTCTAGTATGAGTTGATCAAAGTCACAATTATTTTGAATCCAATAAGCTATTTGTATATTGGGAACTCCTGCTATTTCAAAGTCAACTGCCTGACCTTTGGCATGCTGACTCGTCTTTTTGCTACCTATAGCTTCACAAAGCTCCTCACTACGATAACCTGATGTAATAGTTACAGGTTTATCAAATTTTGCTCTAACTGGTTCTAATATTTCATAACAGATGTTTTCTAAATTTTTTATATCTCCACTACCAGGTTCATTTTTGATTCCCTTACGAGTTGCAGTCATTGATTTAGTAAACTCTTCTAATTTAAAATGTTTTGAAAGTTGCATTGAAACCTCCTATTTGAGTAATAAGTTGTATATGATTGTAGCCATTCCAACTATCAACATACCTGTTGAAGTGAAGACTACTTTTTCTAATCTTTCTATTTTTTTTCCATTAGCATCTATTTTTCTATTTGTTTCTTGTTGCATTATCCTACACAATTTTTCATGGTCATCAATCCTTTGATGTGCTGTACTTAAATTTCTTGCCTTTTTTTTAACAATTTTGCTCATTTTCCTTGACCTCTATACCTTAATTGTTTTCTACTTCTCCCTTTTCTTTTGCTTTTGTTCATAGAAGATACCTTTTTTGGATTTCTACCTATACTTGTACCCTTAAACTTCTTTTCATACTCTACTTTTACCCCAAAAAGAGGTTTTTTCTTTGCCATAGTACATTTTACCCAAAATATAAGAAATGCTTAAAATTGACCCCTCTATGCTCGTTTAAAGACTATTTCTTTTTGTATTTAGCTTTGACTTCATCATCCTGTAACTTATGTATTTCAAGTTGTGTATAATGAATGATTTTTTCTAAATCTTCAATCCCTCCCTTTTCTAAATACCTAACCACATATTTTATCACAACTCCTTGATAGAACGAAAGATTATTTTTTGAAATAAACTCATAAGGTTGAATTTTATAATTTTTATAATGCTTTCCCCCAATTTGTCTTAATTGTGGCAAGATACTTTCCCAAATACTTTCATCAGTCATCTTTTTTTTTGAGGACATAATTATTTATAATAAACCAAATTATAATTCCTGCTACCCCTATTACTAAAAAATTTAAGAAAAAAGCTAGAATACCTAAACTACTTGTCATCTTTTACTCTCATAATTTGTGGTCTTTCATAATTTTTTATACCAATATGTTTTAATGTGCTTGTAAGATCAGTCCAAATTTCACCACCACATTGATTCCATAATGCACAAAAATAATAATCTTCACTTAAATATCTTTGAGTATTCTCTTTGTCTTCTAAAATACCATTACCTTGAATACCACAATCAAAAAAAGCATATTCCTCATTACCTAGAACTTCAGTTGTTTCCCTTTTTTCATTTATTTTAGCTTGTACATCTGTTTTATATTTTATACTTGGATATTTTTTTATTATATCTTCAAAAACTTTTCTTTCTATACACATAAAACCTGTACCTGTGTAATTTACCTTTTTAAATCCCTTTTCATGATCTGATAAATCATATTTACCTAAAGGAAAGTTCATACACCATCCAAAACTTGCATCACCTTTTTCTATTGGTTCTTCATGTTTTATTGGATAAGGAGCTGACGTTAAGGGTTTATCAAATAACAAAACTCTGATAAATTGTTGTGGTTCAAATATTATATCTGCATCTATAAAAAATAAATGTGTATATTCTTTTTGTTTTAAAAATTCTGCTACTAATTTGTTTCTTGCTCTTGTTATAAGACTATCTCTTAACCACATCATCCCACAACCTATTTTTGCTTGCATAAGTGTATCTCTAACATTAATTATTGATGAAATTGTTTGTAAGTGAATTTTTTGATCAAATGCAGGAATACAAATTAAAACATTTTTTTTCATGGTGTATCTATAAGAAATCTTACTATTGTTGTGTATGGATTTGGTTCATATTTTGCACAACTATTAAGCATAATCAAAAATATTAGGCAGGTGAGTTTGGTGGTTTGGTGGTAAAACTCACCCACCAGCTTTCGGTCTATCATCTTTTAAACCAGTTTGGAAGACCTAAATGTAATCTTCTGTCAAATATATTATCTTTAGCTCCTTCAGTTTTTTGATTGTTATAGTGTAAAAAGACTTGTACTGACTGTTTACCTTTAAATTTTTCTCTCCAATGTTCTAAATCACAACCTCTATAAACTAACATATCTCCAGGTTTTAAATCTACTTTAATGCCTTTTTTATCTGTTTGTCCTGATGGTTCTAAATAAATTGACCAATTATCACCTCCTAGATTCATTGTTGTGGATATTTCACAACTAAACCTATCTTTATGTCTTTTTAAAATATCACCCTTTTTATAAACTCTACCATAAGAATAAGCTGGATATAATTTAAGTTTTGTAGTTTTTTCCATTATAGCTTGACATTTTAACATTAATGTTTCCATAGCAATATCAGAATAAAATGAATAACTATTAGGAATTTGTTCATCATCTTTTTCATAATGTCCTAGCATTGTCTCAAAAGGTGAAATATATCTTTCTTTTATACAAGTATCATAAACTTGTTTTTTCATAAGAATATAATTCATACAGAATGTTGCTAAATCTTTTGATATAGCTTGTTTAATAATTGCATATTTATTTTTTTTAAACATCTTTAGCCATTGATTTTGGAACAGCTTGTATATTCCAATGTATAAATCTAAATGGTTCTTTACCATGATCAACTGCAAACTCATGTTCTAAATAACCAGGAAATATTACAAGTGTACCAGGTTTCACCTTTAAATGGAATTGTTCATGACCTGGCCAAACTCCTTTTAAATTTGGTTTCATTTTTAATTTTGTACATCTTGCACCAGTCTTTGGCTCATGAAATACTGGATAAGAAGTTTTATCACTTGCTTTTAAAAAATAAAAACCTGAAACATGCTGATTCCAATGTATATGTGCTGAATGATGACCACCACCTTTTTTGGAAAATTCTTGTACCCATAGTTCAGAAAATAAAGTTGTATATTCAGTTAAATCAAAACCTTGATGGTCTAAATACTCCCAAGACTTTTGACCAATATAAGTTCTAAAATCTAAAAAATCATTATCTGAAGTCAAAGGTGTTGAATGATGTGATGTGCCAAAGTCACCAAACTTTTTAATGTGGTCTTTACTTCTTTTTCTAGCTTCAATAATATATTTATTACATGCTTTATTTAATGATTTAACAAACTCTGGCTTATCTTCTGACCAAATTGTAGTAGTAAAATAATTATTTATGTACATTCTGTAATACTGAAAACAAACTTGGTTTTTCTTTTACAAGTTGGTTACATAACTCCTTTCTTTCATCTAACTTTTTTATATCATTTTTAAACTTTTCTTCAAGTGATCCCTCTGTAAAACCACCATCTTTTATCAAAGATACCTTATCTGTAGGACCCCAATGCATTCCAGCTGCAATACAATGAAGACCTGAAGTTGTAGGGTATCTATAATCATAAGTTCTTTGCCATACTGCCTCTTTTAAACCTGAATATGATCTATGTTCTAAATTTATTAAACTACTTTCCCAAGATTTATTTTTACAATTTATCCAATACTCTGTATCCTCTCTATGAGATAAAGCATAATGTAAGGCTACAAATTCAGAAAACTCTCTAAACATATGCTTACATTGAAAATTAAAATTATCTCTATCCCATTGAGATATATTTTCTCTACCTAAATTTCTTATTAATTTTACTAAAAATTCATGGACAGTATATAAACCATTACTTTCTAATGGTTCTATAAACCCAGCAGATAAACCTATGGCAACAACATTTTTAACCCATAACCTTTTATGAATACCAACTCTCATTTTTATTTTTTTAAATTCTAAATCTTCTTGACCTAAATGTTTTTTAAATTCTTTAAGTGCTGTTTCATCATCAACAAATTTACTAGAAAATACATATCCTGTACCAATTCTTGACCATAAAGGTATATTCCAAACCCAACCATTTTCAATAGCTGTACAATTTGTGTAAGGTACTAATTCTTTTTTTTTATTTTTATATTGTATTCTTGTTGCCCATGCAGAATCATTTGGTAACATATCAGAGTATGATTCAAAGGGTTCTTTTAATGTTTTATCTAATAGTAAAGATTTAAAACCTGTACAATCAATATATAAATCTGCTTTGTATTTATTATTTAAAGATTTTATACCATTCTCATCTTGCTCTATAGAAACCACATCATCAATTATATGTTTTATTTTTTTACAATAATTATTTTTTAACCATAGACCAAATTTTGTTGCATCAAAATGATAAGCTCGTTGTACCTCCTTTATATCAAACTTATTTTGATTTACATAAGCCATTTGTAAAGGATATATACAATCTACATAATCTGTATAAGGTGTTTTAGAGTTTATTACTTTTTTAATCCACCAATCATTTGTTCCTGAATGTGTTCCACCTATAGCTGGTTGTCCAAATGGGTAATGAAAGTTTTCTCCTTTTGTATAAAAATCTGTAAATTTTATACTTAACTTATAACTACCATCTACATATTTTATAAAATTATTATCTTCTATTTTAAGTAGTCTCAACCAATCTGTAATTTGTGCAATAGTGCTTTCACCTACACCGACAGTAGATATATTTTTTGATTCAATTAAAGAAATATCATAATTTGGAAATTGTGATTCTAAAGTAGATGCTGTCATCCACCCAGCACTCCCACCACCTACAATTATTATTTTCATCTAAATGGATTTCCTAAATGCCAAACAACTAAACTATATCTAGTTCCTGATGTAACTGGTTTTACTCTATGCCAAACAAAACTAGGAAATACAATTATTGAACCTATTGGTAATATTTCTTTACATTGTACTCTATGTTTTGATTCATCTCTCATGTGAGGGTCATAGTTTCTAAAATCAAATTCTAACTCTCCACCTGTATATTCTGAACCATCTGTTAATTGACAAGTCATTGAAAGTTTTCTTATTTTGCCATTTTGTGGTCCTTTTGTTTTATAAGGTTTATCCCAACTATCACAATGCCAATCATAATATTGATTTAATTTATATTTTGTAAACTGACATGATTCACTAAAATTCCAATCAAAATTCCAACCTGCATTTTTATTTGCTTGATGTACATATGGGTGTAACTCTTTATAAATCCAAGTATCATTTAACCATACTAAATCAGAATTTCTTTTTCTTTTTAAGTCTTTAATATCTTGTTCCTTTAATTTTCTATCACCATATCCACCAGTTAGTGCCATAACTTCTTTTTGTTGATTTGCATAAGCTATAACTTCATTACAAAATCTTGGTGATAGTGCTGATTTAAAATACCAATAATAATTAGAGATATTCATAAGTTGTTTTTAATAAGAAATTAAGTTTATCTTTTTGATTATTATCTATATGAAATATTTGTGTACTTGGAAACATTATAAATCCATTATTTTTTAATGATATATCCCAGCTTCTACCAGCTCGTCTATTATCATCATAATATATTCTTATAGTACAATTTTCCAAATTAACACCATATAACATTACATAATCAGGTGAATTTCTTAAATCAACTTTGTTATTTTCAGATTCAGGAATATTTGATTGTTTTGGTTGAAACATATAACCTGTAGTTTTTTTATTTACTAATGTGAATCCATATTCAAGATTTATATGTTCTCTTAAATATGTATTTAATTTATCCCATTCTTTTGAGAAAGGAAGATCAGAATTTTTTACAATTTGCTCAACAATATGTGTTTGTAAAATTTCTCTATTTATTTCAAAACCTTTAGGCATTGAAATATTTCCATAATATAAATCTATTTGAGAAAGTATTCTTTTATTAATGTCCACCATACATTAAATATATTATCCTGATACTCTATCTGTCAAGTCCCAGCTTTGAGAATCCTCATTCCATGTATAAAATTTATTATCTTCTTCTTGTTCTGTAGTAAGTTCAGGAGCATCACCTACTGGTGATTGCCAATTAGCAGTTGAAATATCTTTTACCCAAGATGGAAATGGTTTTTTTGGCCAAAAGATTTGATTGTCTTCATCCCACTCATAACCAATACCTGCATAATTACCTCTAAAAGGTGTCTTTCCATCTTTATGTGTATTATTTATAGTATTGTAAGAAGTTTGAATCCACATTTGAGCAGGCCAGTTATTATGTCTTTCTAACCACTCTTGACCTTTAGCTTCAACCTCATTACCTTGATCATCTTTCATTTCTTCATTATCCATAGTTAATACTTGGATAACTTTTCCATTTACTCCTAATTTTGCAAAATGTGCCATAATATTTATCTCCTTATCATATTCTAAATTTTTTTCAACTATTGATATTTGTATCTTATAATAACAAGTCCTGAGCCACCTGTTCCTCCAGTTCCTCCTGGACCTGGGTTTCCTGTACCTGCTCCTCCACCACCTCCACCAGTGTTTGCAGTTCCATTACTACCATTACCACCACTTCCTGGACCACCACCACCTCCACCTCCTGGTGTTGCGGCAGGTGATGCACTTGGATTTTGATAAGTTCCACCACTTCCACCACTTGCTCTGACTGTTGGTGTACCATTTATCTCAGAAGTTACACCAGCACCACCTACTCCACCATTAAAAGTTCCTGGCCCTGGACCTCCACCTTGACCAGGTTCGCCTACTCCTCCTGCTCCACCACCAGCTGCTGCACCTTTATAAGGAGCTGTTCCTTGTGGAGGTTGTTCTGTTGCTGTCCCACCATTATTTCCTTGTGGTGGACTAACGGGAGGTGTATTACCTGCACCTACTGATCCAGGTTCAAAAGACATTCCTCCACCTGAACCTCCTGGGCCACCACCAAATCTATTAGGAGTAGGTGATGGAACACTTCCTCCTCCACCATAGCCACCACCGGCTGATGATATTGTTGAAAAACTTGAAACTGAACCATTAGCACCTCTACAAGTACCTGGACCACCTGCACCACCAGCACCCACAACTATTGGGTAAGCTGTTGCAGAAACTGTAATTCTATTTCCTGGAGTTGAATAACCATCTAATGGACTAGCAGTATGTGAATTTATTGGATTTTTTAATTCTCTATAACCACCAGCACCTCCTCCACCAGCACCAATGTTTGCAGGAGCAACTGATCCACCTCCTCCACCACCAGCGATTACCATATATGAAACTATATTATTTGTTGAACTACAAGAAGCTGAACATACTGTAAATGTACCTGGAGATGTAAAAGTATGAATCCTATCATTACCACAATTGGTTATAGTACCACCTGTTGCAGTTATATAAGATGCACCTGTAAATGTTGAAGAATCATCTTGTGTTGCTACCCAACCCTGTGTGCCATCAACATAAATTAAAACTATTGAAGCACCTTGAGTATTTATAACTGCATCATTAGCAGCACCACCATTAATTGGAGAACCACCTCTACCTATCGTTAAATTATTACTTCCAAAAGTTCCTGAATAATCTTTTACTGCAACAATATTTCCAGCACTTGGAGAAGATGGTAAGTTCATTGTGACTGCTCCACCTGATGTATCAACAAAATATCCTTCTCCACTCACTGCTGTAAATGTAGATGTTTTTTTTGTAGTTTGCCAATCTACAGAACCTGATCTACCAAATCCTGTTTGACTTGCACCTGATGCCAAAGCTATTGTATCACCTGATTCACCAATAGTTATTGTTGTTCCACTTGCTTTTTTAATTTGATTTACTTTAATTTCACTTGTCATTATTGATACCTATATCTAATTATTACTATACCTGAACCACCTGAGCCACTTGTATTAGTGCCTGGCATAAAAGCATTACCGCCACCACCACCACCAGTATTGGCTGTTGCAT
>VTLG01012260.1_pt1 | contig 36151 bp, 33 predicted proteins | sample 4694571 | NCBI WGS metagenome assembly VTLG01 (sample SAMN12604809, study PRJNA352737) | marine metagenome | biome: ENVO:00000447; feature: ENVO:00000209|ENVO:00000569|ENVO:01000036; material: ENVO:00002151; isolation source: viral sequences binned using virsorter ...
TTTTATTATCGACCTCCCTATCTAAATCCTCAAGGCAATGACATCTCTAGGTCGTTGCTGCTATTTGCTAATGCTAAACCTATCAATACTGAAGAGGATCTCAACTGGCTAAGGATACATGGAGCAAATCTCTATGGTCTTAAGTCAGATTGGCAGACTCGTATTGATTGGGTAATAGAAAGAGAACAGCTAATCACTGGAGCTGGTAATGATCCTTGGAGTAATGCTGAGTTCTGGATGAGAGCTGATAAGCCTTGGAGTTTCTTAGCTTTCTGTCGTGAGTATCACTTGTTTAAATCTCAAGGGTATGGGTATCAATGTGCCCTACCTATCATGCTTGATTGCACTTGCTCTGGTATCCAACATTTCTCTGGACTCTTGAGGAATAAAGAGATGGGTTCAATGGTTAACATTGCACCTTCAGATAAACCTCAAGATATTTATGGAACTGTTATCACCAAGGTTAATGAAGCTCTAAGAGATAGCACTGATGATCGAGCTAGGAAGTGGCTGATGCTGCAACCTGATAGATCGCTCGCCAAGCCTTGCGTAATGACCACGCCTTATGCAGCTAGTAGAACAGCCTTCTATTACTACGCTTATGAGTGGGCACAGAAGAGAGCTAAAGATCTATTCGGGAATGGATCATGGACAGTTCAGAAGGGATGTATGACAACCATGCACTTCATGGCAAACATCCTTCATCGAGAAGCTACTAAGATTATTTCCCCTGCTGTTGCTGCTATGAAATACTTCAAAGCAATAGGACTAAGAGCTGGCAAAGAAGATCAACCACTTCAATGGAGATCTCCTAGTGGGCTATTAGTACAACAGCAGTATCAGAATCAAAGAGAATCTAGGATTCGTCTTAGATACCTCTCAGATATCTCTCTTGATATACGGACAGCAGTCGAAACCCCAGGTCTAGACAACACTCGAATGTCTAATGCTTTAAGTGCAAACATTTTACATTCATTTGACTCAAGTCATATGGCAATGGCATCAATCCTTGCTATAAAGAAAGACCCCACCACAAATAAAAATTCGAGTGGGATTACAAACATAGGAGGTGTGCATGATTGCTTTGCCACTACCCCCTCAGAAATGAGCAAGCTAAGGGATTGTGTAAGGCAGAGCTTTGCTGATCTATATCAAACAGATTGGTTAACACAAATCAAATTACAGCTCGAATCACAAATCAAAAACACCGAGGATCTACCACCTAAGCCTGAGCTTGGAGACTTAGATCCATCTATCACAAGAACATCTAACTATTTCATCACATGATTAAATCAGAAGTCTTAAACCTGACAACACCTAAATGCAAATTCCAATTCGCTTGGCTTGTTGAACCTGATACTAAGTTTGAACAGCCAGGAGTATGGAAAGTAACCTGCCTAATCAATCCGACTGAAGCAGAGGATCTCATCAATCAACTAGATGGATTGCTTGAGAGATGGAAGACTCAACTCAAAGCAGCTGAGCCTGATAAGAAATTTAAACTCGCAGCTCTACCCTGGGGAACAGAAGATGTAGATGGAGAACCATACTTTGTGATTAAAACAAAGATGAAAGTTGGAGGTATCAACCAAGCTGGTAAACAGTGGAACAATAGACCTCCCTCTTTGTTTAATTCCAATGGAACTCCTATGACTCCAGAGGAAAGAAATGCAGTCAATAAAATGGGGCCAGGAACTGAAGGTCAAGTAAGTATTCGTTGCTCTGGATACTCAGGTAACTTTGGAGTTGGAATAAAGATTCAACCTGAAGCTGCAATCATCCATAAGCATATTGAATACTCAAAGGATGCAACAAGCTATGGCTTTCAAACGAACGAAACAACAGAAGCGTGTCAAGTCCCAGTCACAACAGAATCAACAAGTGTCTCAGCTGGAGACGAGTTCTAAATACAGAAGTAAATTTGAGGCTGGCCTAGCAGCTGGCCTCATCCAAAACAAAGTCAACTTCACCTATGAAGATATGACTTTGCCTTATGTCATCAAGGCTACCTATCGACCTGATTTCATTCTTAGTAATGGTGTGGTCATAGAAGCTAAAGGTCACTTCAGACCAGAGGACAGAAAGAAATTACTTGCTGTAAAAAAACAACACCCTGATTTGGATATAAGACTCTGCTTTATGAGAGCAAAGGAACGACTTAGCAAATCAAAAAGATCTATGACTTATGGCGAATGGGCTACAAGAAATAGATTTAAGTGGTGTGAGAAAACTATTCCTCAAGAATGGTATGAACCATGATTACTTCTACTAAACACATCCTTATCAATGGCAAAGAACAGTTAATTACTGAGGACTACAAGCTCATTGAAAAGAAAGATCGAGCTGGTAGTAATGGCAAGAACATTAAGTGTCCCATTTGTGAGAAGACATCAAGGATTTATAACCTTGCGTGGTCAACTCTCAACTGCTTGCATTGCAATCAACCTATTGATAAATACGACTGGATGATTGACCAACTCGATACATGGAGAACTCCTAGATGATCTATCACTCAGCTCAAGACAAGTACAGATACAAGCTAAGACTTGTTGAGAAACAGGGAGGGGCTAGTAGCTATGCCTACATCACTGCATCTACTGCTACTAAAGCAATTGATAAAGCTTATGAACTTCATGGAAGAGACAAAGGTATTTATGTAATCAACTGGGAACTGACATGAAAGCTACTAAAGGAATCCTTCTCGAAGATTACCCCTTACCTAAAGGAGTCAATGAGAACACAAGAGAAAAAGTTAAGTACGCAGCTAAACGAATCAAAGAACTTGAAACCCTAATTGAACACTGGCAAAAAGATGAAAAGCAAAAGCAAGTATCTAAGGCATGAGCCTTGCCCCGAATGTGGCAGTAAGGATAACCTTGCTGTCTTTGATGATGGACATGCTCATTGCTTTGGATGCGACTATCAGTATCAACCAACAAAAGAAAACAAACCAAGATTTATGACTAGCCCACCACCAAAGAAACCATCACCACTAATTAAGTTTGTTAATCCTGTTGCTCTTAAAAAGAGAGGAATCTCTGAAGAGACATGCAAGTTCTTTCCTTATGGAATAGCTGAATACAATGGTCAGCCAGTACAAGTTGCTAATTACTTTGACAACTTAGGTAGACCTTGTGCTCAACATGTTCGCTTCAAGGATAAAAGATTTATTTGGTTAGGTGATACCAGCAAAATGATGCTGTTCTCTCAGCACAAATGGAGGCAGACAAACCAAGGTAATACTTTTGTCGTAATCACAGAAGGCGAGATCGATGCGATGTCTTGCTCTCAGATACAAGGCAACAAGTTCCCTGTTGTGTCGCTGCCGAATGGTGCTCAATCAGTTAAAAAGTATTTATCACTTCCAGAGGTAAACAAATGGCTATCCCAATTTGTAAGAATTGTTCTATGCCTAGACTCTGATGAGCCTGGCATGGCTGCTGCCGAGAAAGCACTTGAAGTGTTACCTCTTGGCAAAGCAGCAATATGCAGACTCCCTAGAAAAGACGCTAATGAAATGCTCCTCGCAGGAGAGGGGGAAGAACTTAGAGATCTCTTATGGAAAGCACAACCTGCAAGACCTGATTCAATCTTACCTGCCGCTGGATTGTGGGAAGAACTAATTAAGCCAGGTGCTTCAGCAGTTTGTCAGTACCCTTGGCCTGAACTAGATAACTACACAAAGGGTTATCGCAAGGGAGAAATGCTGACCTTTTGTGCTGGATCAGGTACAGGTAAATCAACTATCTGTCGTGAGTTAGCACATCACTTCCTTAAAGAAGGACTCCGAGTTGGATACATAGCACTAGAAGAAAGTGTTCAACGTACCCTGCAAGGAATCATTGGTGTTGAAATCTCTAAGCCATTACATCTACAACCTGATTGCATATCAGAAGAGGAATTAAAGAAAGCATTTGATCGACTCACTGGATCTAATCGACTCTTCTTATATGACCACTTTGGATCTATTGATCCTGATAGGTTGATCGAACAGATTCAATATCTAGCTACTGCTGAAACTGTAGATGTAGTTATCTTGGATCACTTGACCATAGTTATCTCTGGTATCAGTGACCTAGATGAAAGGCGAGCACTTGATGTTACTTGTACCAAACTAAGACAAGTAGTAGAAAGTACAGGTGTAGGGCTAATCATAGTCTCACATCTCAAAAGACCAGAGGGGAAAGGACATGAAGAGGGAACTCAAGTGTCACTCTCTCATCTCAGGTCATCACATTCAGTGGCTCAACTAAGTGATTTAGTTATAGCTGCTGAAAGAAACCAGCAAGGAGATCCAGCTGAGAAGTCATCTCTTCAGTTGCGTATCCTGAAAAATAGATTCAGTGGGTCAACAGGCCCAGTGGATAAACTTCTTTACGACCAGAACTCAGGTCGATTACTAACACATTTATTCCTATGACTTTATTAATTGATGCCGACTGGCTTGCTTACTCTTCATGTTGTGCTTGCGAGCAAGATGTGAGATGGACTGAAGATATACATAGTCTTTGGTGTAGCGAGCAAGATGTAATGGAATTGTTTGATGCAAGAGTCAGTCATTACCAATCAATCGCTGATGACAAAGGCCCAGTCATCATGTGCTTCACTGAATACCCAACCTTTAGACATGGGATCTTTGATGAGTACAAAACTAATCGGATAGGTAAACGTAAACCTTTAGCATTGAAAGATGTTAGAAAAAAAATAGTAAAAAATTATCAGGCTATTAGCTTTGATGGCTTAGAAGGTGATGATGTTATGAGCCTTCTCGCTACTGGTGATAGATATGAAGATCCGATTATTGTTTCACCCGACAAAGATATGAAAGGTGTGCCTTGTCGATTGCTTGCTAATGATGAGATTGAATTGATTACGAGAAAGAGAGCTGATAGAAACTGGATGCTTCAATGTTTAACTGGAGATTCAGGAGATAATATTCCTGGTCTGATTGGAGTTGGCCCAGTAACAGCTAATAAAATCCTTGGTGATGCTGAGTCTCTATCAGATATGTGGGATAAAGTTATTACTACTTATGAAAAGAAAAAGAAAACTTATGCTGATGCACTGATGACAGCTCGACTAACAAGAATACTTAGAGATGGAGAATATAATCATGTAACAGGAGAAGTAAAATTATGGGAGCCAACACTATGAATGAAGATGATCTATGGCCTCCTATAGATGAGGCTCTAATTAAGAAACTAAAAGAGATTTATGTAGATAAATGTCCCTCAATTGATACACCTGATAGAGAGATATGGAGAGTGTTAGGTCAAGTTGAATTGGTAAGAATGTTAGAATCAGTCTATATTGAGCAAAACAAAGTCGGAGATTAGCTATGTGTGGTGGTGGAGGAGGTGGAGGATCAGGTCAAGGTGAAAGCCTTGAACTCCAAAGACAATCACTTGAATTATCTAAAGAACAGTTTCAAGAAAGTAAACGTCAATGGGGTGAACAGTTCCAATGGCAACGTGATAAAGCTGCTGAACAGAAGAAGATAGCTCAAGCTAGAGCTGGCAAAGGCCCAGTAAGAACAACTGAATATGCTATGTCGGCTTTAGAAGGTAGATCAGGACTTGGCTTTGGTAAAGATAGATTGAAGAGAGATGTAACAGGCAAGGGTCTAGCTATCGTTTAACCAATGGAACTCAACATCACAACTAATGTTGACCAGCAACCAGGGAAAGCTCCTAAGAAAAGGGAGGGAACTGTTGCTTCTCGATATGAACAACTAAAAACTAATCGCAATCCTTTTGAAGATAGAGCTAGAGATTGTGCAAAGGTAACGATTCATTCTCTATTTCCTGATGATGGACATGGAGATCAAGGAAGACTGAAGACTCCTTATCAATCAGTAGGAGCTAGAGGTTTACTTCACTTATCAAACAAACTTGGTCTTAGTCTTTTCCCTCCTAATACTCCTTTCTTTAAATTAGAAATAGATAGCCTTGCTTTACAAGTAGAAGAAGCTGGCCCAGAAATTAAAACAGAATTAGATACTGCATTAGTTAAGGTCGAGCAAGCTGTAATGAGTATGCTCGAAACCATGTCAGCTAGAGCTTCAATGCACGAAGCTTTTAAACAGCTACTTGTTTCTGGAAATGTATTGCTATATGTAAATCCTGATGGAATAAGAGTTATTCATCTTCAGAACTACTGTGTTCAACGTGATCCAATGGGTTGCGTTAAAGAAATTATTGTAGAAGAGGAAGTTTATCCTGATGCTTTACCTGATGGATTCTTACCTGACAGATTAGAAGATGATAAAACGACAGGCCCAGTAAAGAAAACAGTTAAGGTTTATACCTGTGTCAAGTTTGATAAAGATGTATGCACTTGGTATCAAGAGGCAAAGGGAGAAGAGATTCCTAATACCTATGGTATGTGTCCAGAAAATTGTAGTCCTTGGATTCCATTGAGGTTTAATCGAATTGAAGATGAAGAGTATGGGAGAAGTTATGTCGAGCAATACTATGGAGATCTTCTATCACTTGAATCTTTATATCAAAGCGTACTTGAAGGTAGTGCAGCTGCTGCAAAGATTCTATTTCTAGTTAATCCCAATGGAACTACTAGACCTAGAACAATTGCTAATGCAGCTAATGGAGCAATCGTTCAAGGTAATGCTGCTGATGTCAGCGTCATTCAAAGTCAGAAGGCACAAGATCTAGGCATAGCTCAACAGACTATTGATCGTATAGAAGGTAGATTGCAATTTGCTTTCTTACTTAATACTGCAATTCAAAGACCAGGAGAAAGAGTAACAGCAGAGGAAATAAGATTTATGGCACAGGAATTAGAAGCATCTATCGGTGGATTGTATTCAATACTGACTCAAGAACTACAGCTACCACTGGTACATCGACTAATTTATGTATTACAAAGAAAGAAAAAATTACCTGAGTTTCCTAATAACGAAAAGACTGGAGAGCCTTTAGTTAATCCCAAACCTGTTACTGGTTTAGAAGCTATTGGTAGAGGTGATGATCGCAACAAGTTAGTTGAGTTCATCACTATTGCTCAACAAGCTCTTGGCCCTGATGTCATGGCTAAGTATTTAAATATGGATGAAGCTCTTAGGCGTTTAGCTGCAAGTGGATCTATAGATACAACAAACTTAGTTAAGACTCAAGAGCAATTACAACAAGAGCAAGCTCAAGCTCAACAAGAGCAAGAGCAAATGCAGCAACAAGAACAATTGGCTGCTTTAATGCAGTCAGGAGCAGCTGCAAAAGTAGCTGACAATTACACAAAAGAAGGAGCACCTTATGGCCCCCAATTCGCAGAAGGAGGAACAATCCCTAACTCCCTCCCCAACCCAGTCCAAGACCCAGGAGTCCCAAGTGGCCCCACAGGAGGAGAGCAAGCCTAAGAAAACTAAGGCTAAAACTGTTAAACCTGGGATCACTCAAGACAGTGATTCACATTACACAATTCGCTAGTACCCACCATGCCAGAAGCACTCACTATTAAAGACGAACCAACAACAGCTGTTGCACCAGAGCAATCAACCGAAACTACAGAAGATTCTGGATTGCTTGCTGGTAAATACAAATCGAAAGAGGAGTTAGAGAAAGGTTATCTCGAACTCCAACAACAACTAGGAAAGAAAGAAACTTCTGAAGAATCTGGAATCAGTGAATCTGAACCAGAACTAGAAGATAAAGAAACTCCTGAATCTCGTAGTGCTACAGATATTTATGGTGAATATATCGGTAGCAAATTTGATGAGGCTGGTATTGATTACGAGGGAATGAACTCTCGCTTTCAAGAATCAGGTCAACTCACTGATGACGACTACAAAGAATTAGGAGAGGCAGGATTCAATAAAGATATGGTTGATGCCTATCTCCAAGGTATTCAGTTCAATGCACAAAGAGATACTGAACTCCAACAAGGACAGGTCAAAGAGATTCAAGATATGTATGGAGGGGCAGATGCCTATGGTGAAATGATTACCTGGGCAGCTGGAGTCTTAACAGATAGTGAGAAATCTGCATTTGATATGGCTATTAATAATCCAAACTATGACATGGTAAAACTTGCAGTAGCTGGATTAAATGCTCGCTATATGGCTGAAGGAAATAAGGAGCCAAAGCTAGTCAGTGGCAGAGGAAGTAAGAGAGGAAGCAAGTCTAAGTTTGATTCAATGGCTCAGGTTGTAGCAGCTATGCAAGATCCTCTTTATGCTTCTGATCCTGCATTTAGAAAACAGGTTGAGGAGAAGCTTTCTAGATCAAATGTCGTTTAGGAGTTATCATTTAATTACCTAGACCTATTGACTGTAACTCTGGCCCCTTGCGAGGGATACCCTTAGTGAAAGGAAATCGAGGTCAGGAACCTTCTTTCTTTCTAGGTATTCTTTATGACTAACATGACCGTTTCTAGGCTAGGCCTAGTAAACGCAACTGGTAGTAGTTATGACGCTCTCTTTCTAAAAGTTTTTAGTGGAGAAGTTCTATCTGCTTTCCGCAAGGCAACTGTATTTGAATCTCTGCACAATGTGCGGACAATCTCTTCAGGAAAATCAGCCCAATTTCCAATAATTGGACTTTCTTCAACTGCCTACCATACGCCAGGAACCCAGCTGACAGGCAACGCAATCAAGCATGCTGAAGCTACCATCAATATTGATGACAAGCTTGTAAGTAATGTTTTCATTGCGGACATTGACGAGGCCAAGAATCATTACGATGTTAGATCTCAGTACTCAACTGAGATGGGCAACGCTCTTGCTTATACTTTTGATAAGAACGTAGCTGCCACTATTGCACAAGCTGCAAGAACTGGTACTAACTTCAACACTGATCTTCCTGGTGGTACTCGGATTAAGATTGTTGCTGCAAACAAAGCAGCTGTAACAGGTGCGAACTTAGTTACTGCTCTATGGACAGCAGCTGAGAAGATGGACATCAACAATGTCCCTGAAGATAATCGTTACGTTGTACTTGGCCCAACAGAATATTATAAGTTGGCTCAAACAACTGATGTACTCAACAGAGACTGGGGTGGATCTGGAGCTTACGCTGATGGATCTGTCTTGAAGGTAGCTGGTATCAGCATCATCAAGTCTAATCATCTTCCTACTACTAACAGATCAGCAGTTACAGGTGAGAACAACACTTACCACGCTAACTACACTGACAACGTAGGTCTTGTCTTTAACAAGCAAGCAGTTGGAACTGTTAAGTTGATGGATCTTAAGATGGAACAAACAGGATCTGATGTTCATGCTCTATGGCAAGGAACATTTATGGTCGGTTCTATGGCTCACGGTACTGGCGTATTACGTCCTGACTGTGCAGTTGAGATCTACTGGGCAACTAGCTAACTTTATACTGGGGGAGGAAGTCGAAGGTCTCCCCCTTTTTCTTTATTCGTCATGGTCTTAACTCTCACTACAGAACTAGAAGCTATCAATAAAGTTCTACAAATGTCAGGTGAAGCTCCTGTCAGTAGTACGGTTGGGCAAGTAGGTATTGCGAAGCAAGCTCAAGATGCTTTGAACGGTGCAAGCCGAGAAGTTCAATCAGAAGGATGGAGTTTTAATACTGATTATGAAAAGACACTTACAAGAAATAGTTCTAATGAAATTGAAACAGGAGTAACAACTACTAAGGTTATGGTAGATCCTGCTTTATATCCTGAGTATGACATTATCCTTAGAAACGGTAGGTTATACGATAGGAAAACTCATAGCTTTACTTTCACTGAGGATTTAAAAGTAGATGTAACAACAATCCTTGATTGGTTGGAGCTACCTGAATATGCAAGAAGATACATCATGGTTAGAGCTGGCAGACAATTACAAGAATCAGTTGTAGGTAGTGAAGACTATGCAAAGATTAATATTACTGCTGAACTAGAAGCACGAAGTCAATTCTTAGAAGAAGAAACAACAATAGATGAGCACAGTATGCTACGAGGAAATACAAATCACACTGGTCACTTCTCTACCTATCGTCCTAGTCGTGCTCTTAGAAGGTAACTATGCCACTTGTCAGTAAGTCAATTCCAAACTTAATCAATGGTGTTAGTCAGCAGCCATCAGCATTAAGACTTGCTTCTCAGGCTGAAGCAGTTGTTAACTGTATCCCTAGCTCTGTTGAAGGATTAAAGAAACGACCTCCTTTCTATCATCAGAATAGATTGTTTACTGGTAGTGCAGGAAGTACTAGACCCTTTAGCCATATCGTTGATCGTGATGGAAATGTTCAATACATTGTTTATATAACTGATGGAGATATAAAAGTATTTAGTCTTACAGGTGTAGCTCAGACAGTTACTTACCAACAATATGATGGCAATGGAAATGAAGTATCTAGTGGTGGTACTAGCTGTCAGTCGTACTTAGATATTGCTAATACTTCTGAACCTGCTAATACATTTAGACTGGCAAGTATTGCAGACAATACATTTATAACTAATAGAGAAACTGTAGTTGAAATGGAATCAACTACTTCTACTGCTTATACTCAAGCGACTGGATTAGTTTTTATTAGACAAGCTGATTACAACACTACTTATAAAGTTACATTAAATGCTGGAGATCACGCAGAGACAACAGAAGAATTTACTACACCTATTATTGGATCAGGTTCATCAAATAGTGCTCCTAGTAACAAGAGTGTTTGCGATGGATTAAGAGATCTAATTAATAATGATAGTGTTCTTGGCCCAGAATATACAGCAACAACAATAGAGGATTACTTACTTAAAATAGTTAAAGATGATGGAGGAACTTTCACTATAAAAGTTAGTGATACATTAGCTGATATGTTTATAGTTGGAATTAAAGGAGAAGTAGAAGCAATACAACAATTACCAGTTAAAGGAATCAATGGACAAATTATAAAAATCATTGGCTCTACTGCAACAGCATTAGATGATTACTATGTAAAGTTTGAAACTACAGATGGAAGTACATCAGGTAAAGGTGTATGGAGAGAGACTGTTGCTCCTGGTATTGAATACAAACTAAAGGCAACCAAGATGCCTCATGTATTAATAAGAAATGCCAATGGAACTTTTACATTTAAGAGGCAAACATGGGGAAATAGAATTGCAGGTGATGCAACCAGTGCAAAGAATCCTCCTTTTGTTGGAGAGACTATAAAAAATTTAAACGTATTTAGAAATAGATTAGTAATGCTGTCGGATGAATATGCTTGCTTATCAGCAGCTGACGACTACACAAGATTCTGGCCTGAGACTGTTCAAACAGTTGTAGATAGTGATCCTATTTTTATAAGTACAGGTGGTACTGATATTAACTTCCTAACTTCAAGTATGGCGTTTTCAAACACGCTTCTTTTATTTAGTAGAAGTGGTCAGTTCAGATTAGATACAGGTGCATCAGGAATAGGAGCACCACTGACACCAGCAACAGCAACTATAACAGCGATGACAAAGTACGATTCAAACGAATCAGTTGATCCTATTGGTGTAGGTCGTACTGTTTTCTTTGCTGTTAACAAAGGAGATTTCAGTGGATTGCGTGAGTTCTATATTGCAGACGTAACAGGTTCAACTCCTATCTCAGCAGAAGTAACAGCTTCAGTACCTAGATATATTCCTAAGAACTTAGTAGCAATAGCAGCATCAGTTTCAGAAGAAACAATAGTAATGATTAGCAAGGATGAACCAACACGTTTATATATTTATAAATTCCTATTTCAAGATGAAACTAAGCTACAATCTGCATGGTCTTACTGGGAAATAAAAGGAAGCAAATCCATTCTCTCAGCTACGATCTTAGACAGTGATCTTTATATTATTACTGAATATGCTGATGGTGTTTACCTAGAGAAAGCATCATTAAGACCAGAGACTGTTGATACTGGAACAGAGATTGAAGTCTTGTTAGATAGAAAAACAACAGAAGCTAATTGTACTTGTAGTGTTTCAAATCAAGGTGGCTTAAATGCTCAAACTACAATTACCTTGCCCTATCCATTAGCCAATACAGGTGTAACAAAATTAGTAGGCAGACCTTTAACAGTAGGTGGAACAAACTATGCAGACATCAATAGTTTCCCTACATCACAACCTTCTACTAATGCCGTCATCACTATCGTTAATGGAGAAGGATTAGTTATCAGCAGCTCAGGAGGATCAACTACAGGTAAGACGACAGGTAATGCAACAGTTACTATTACTGACTTTCCTTCTTACTTACATAGCAAAACGATTCAAGCTAATGAAGCTATCTCTTTTACAAAGCAAGCTGCTACTAATACTTATAAATTCAGAGGCTTAATCAAACTAAAGCATGGATCTGTTCTGACACCTACAGCTGAAACAGTAGGAGATGCCTCTAATAATGGAACTATTACTGTTGATGGAGATGTAAGTACAACACCTTTTTATGTCGGTGAACCATACGATATGACCTATGAGTTCAGCACTCCTTATTTAAAAGCTCAAGATGAATCAGGAACTATTGCTGTTTCACCTTCTCCATATTTAGGAATAAGAAAATGGTCTGTTGTATTTGATAAGACTTCTTCTTTTGAATTAAAAGTTACTCCATATGGAAGACCTACTTCTACTTATCCTTACAATGGTTTTCAGGTTGGACAAAGTGTATTAGGTCAAGTTGGAATACCAAAAGAAAGTTTCAGAGTTCCTGTTATGACTCAGAATATTGATGCAAAGATTGAATTATTTAGCAACAGTCCACTACCTTGTATCTTTCAATCAGCTGAGTGGGAAGGCTGGTTACAAGAAAGAGCAAGGAGAATTTAATAGTGGCAATCCTTAGACCTTCTGTTCTTTCAGATGTTTCTGTAGTAGCAGAGAACATGAGAGAAGAAGATGCTAATGAAGTAAAAGCACAGAATGGCAGTTGTCCTAAAGGTAGTTTGCTTTATGCTTATTTTATGTCTAAGCCTTGCTTAACAACTGTCAGTCGTCATGGTCATCTAATGTCAATGGGAGGAGTTGTTCCAGAAGGTAAAGATATGGGTCGTATATGGTTGCTAGGATGTCAATCAATGTTTGATGATTCTATTGATAAGAGATGGTTTTTAAGAAGCTCAAAAAAAACATTAGCTGAAATGCAGAAGCTATATCCTTTACTATTCAATATGGTTGATGCTCGGAATGAAGTCCATGTAAAATGGATTGCATGGCTAGGTTTTACCTTTATCAAAAAACATCTACACTGGGGGCCAGAGAGTCGAATGTTCTATGAGTTCGTGAGGATTTAATTATGTGTGCTCCTCCTATTGTCATTGGTATTATCTCTGCTGGTCTTGGATTCATCCAAAACCAACAGATGATAGCTGCACAAAATAGAGCAATAGAAGTACAGAATCAAAATCAACGAGCACAATTTGAAGTAGATAAATTACAAGTACAAGCAAATAGATTTAGAGAACAACAACAGTATCAATCAACAGAATTAGCAAATGATACAAGTGAGTTCTTAGCTAATAGAGCAGCAGAGAAAGAGATTAGTAGTATTAATATTCAGGTTGCACAAGCACAAGAAGAAGCAGCACTTAAAAAACGAGAGAAAAAACTAGAGACAGTGAGAGCAAAAGGAGAAATATTAGCGACAGGTAAAGGAGGATTAAATATAGTTAATTTACTAGCTGATGTTGATAGTCAGTTTGCTCAATACGATTGGGGATCTAATAGAAATCTTGCGTTCGTTGGTTATCAAGCAGCAACTGATAAAGAAAGTGCAAACATTAGAAGAGCAAGTAGGCTTGCAACATTAAATCCTTATATTCAACAAACATATATAGACCCTGTTAAGAAGATAGATCAACCAAAAGTACCAAGGAATACAGGACTTGCATTGTTAAGTGCAGGATTCCAAGGAGCTAGTGCAGGTATGTCTTGGGCTAGTGGTATGACAAGTATGGGTTATGAAGCAACAGGCAATCCTTGGTTTAGTACCTGGAAAAAACCTCCCGTTTAACTATGGCAAGAACTGGTAAGTACACACATGGAAAGTCTTCAGGCACTTCTGATAGACAAAGTTCTAGGAGAACTTCTGCTGTTCCAGGTGAAACAGGTGGTGTAATAAAAGACTTTAGATTGTCAGGCCCAGGTGAAAGTCAAAAGATAAGAACCAATACTCAAGATTATTTTCGTTCTCAACCTTTAAGTGTTCCTAGCGCTATTCAGATTCCTAATGCACCAAAAAGACCTGACGATAGCCAGAACTTAAGAAACTTAGCTAATGCTTTCGGTGAAGTTAATACAAGGCTGCAATCTTTTCTTGGTGAGATTCCAAAGTTTGAAAAGAGTTTAGATTCTATAGCTAGAGAAAGAGCAGAAATAAAAGCATTAACAGAAGATTCAAATGTTCAGATAAACAAAGCAAAAGATGTCCTTGAAGGTAAAGCAGCAACAGATCCAGAAGCTGCTAATAGCTATGGACTTTTTGCTTCAATGGATCAAAGAGTAGAAAGAGAATATGCAATTGTTAAAGCAAAACATCAAGTAAGAGACAAAATTACTAATTTTCAAAATCTTGCTGAAGAAGCTTATCAAGCAAGTTTTAGTGATGAAGAAAGAGCAGATGAATTAGGAGATATTATTCCACTTAACCCTTCTACTCCTGAATGGACAAAATGGGCAACAGATCAATTTAAAGGTATTAATTCACAAGCAAGATTAGAACTTGCAAATGAAATTAATGCAGCTATCTATAACACAAGAAGAAGTCTTTCAACACAACATGCAAAATATAAAGATGATAAAGGTTATGAATCAATCAAGATGCTTTACGTAGATACACTTTCAGATGCAAAGAACGCTTCGTTAGGAAAGATTTCAGGTGGTACAGATATTGCAGGAAGAGATGATGACGACCCAAATTTTTCAGGAGTACATCTTGCTTATACTAAGAACTTTAACCATGCCAAACTTGTCTCAGGTATATCGAATAAAAAATATCGTGAAATAACAGAACCTACTAAATTCTTATCAGATATAGCTGAAACAGTAGGATTAGTTGCTAATGATTCTTCAGAGATAAATGATCTTGCGGATAGAGCATGGACAATGATTTTAAATACAAGAATAGGTGCAGGAAAAGGACAGTTATTAACTGACAGATTTGATAAGCATGTATTAAAAAGAATGTGGGATAATGCTACGTCAAAAATAGTATTAGAAAGTGCAAGAGTTAATGATGCAGCAGAGATTGAACAAGCTTCTCTAGCTGGTGATACTATTGCTGCAAATATTATAAATAAAGCTAAAGATTCTAATTGGGCAACTGATGAAATTGATTCTTATACAAGCAGTATGAATCATACTTATAAAGTAGGAGAGAAAGAACATTTAATACAAGCAAGTATAAACAGTAATAACTTACAAGCAGTCTTGAATGAATTTGCAATAAAGAAAAGAGAAGCTTATCAAATATATGAAACAGCACATGAGCGAAGAGCACATATACAAAGTTTAAATGATGCTCAAGACAAATGGATGGAAGTTGTAGGTATTCAGGAACAAAATGAAAATGAAGAATGGTTAAGAAATAGAATTTATACTTCCAAGAATCCAATACAAACTAAAAGTTTAATTCATCACTTTGCAAATGAAGGATGGATTAATAGTACACAAAAGAGTTTCTTGCTTCAAGATGAAACCTTGAGAACAGATATAACAGAAAGAAAAGCATCTTTTAAGGCCAGCATGGAAGAGTCTTATAAAGCATTAGAAAGTAGATTGAGAATTTTAATGTCAGAAAAGAACGCAAAAATAACAGGAGGTTCTAAAGATACAGATCCTAGAAATTGGGAATCAACTATTCAACAAGAATTTACTGAACGTATAGACGAGTTTAAGAAATTTGCAAATGATACTTATGGAGCAGCTAACGAATTAAGTTATGGTGAGAGAATTAAAATAATAAAAGATAGAGAAATAAAATTATTAGGAGCAGGTACTAAAGAAGGTACTATTGATGTTGAGATAGAAAAGGTCAGCTCAGGAGAATGGACACCTCCAACACAAGAAACAACAACACCTATAACAACAACAGAAACAACAACAACACCAGTATCTCAAGAATTCAAATCGGATGAAGAACCAAAAGAAGATAATACAATCTCAATACAAGAATATGCTGATCTTGATATAGAAGAAAGAAAAAATTATCGTACTGTTTCAGATAGTAGAGGAAGGATAAAAGCTTATGAACTTAAGCCTGTTAAACCAATAACACCTAAGAAATATATTCAGGAATTAGGAGGGTTAAAAGGAAGAGGCAATGACCAATTTAATGCAGATTTAAAAACAGAAGTCACAACGACACCTATTTATGATGCAGATGTATTTACTCAAGAACTTGAAGCATTAGAACAGTTAGCTAGCGAAGATAGAAATGGAAGTTTAAATTGGAAAGAAATAGCTACGCCTTTAAATTACCGTTGGCGTAATATTGGTTTTGAATCAATAGATAAAATATTAAGAGTTACAGGTTTAACACCTAAAGAATATTTCCTTGCTCAAGCTAAAGCTCATGGAGCTGATGAAGAGACAATTAATAGAACAACTGAACTTCTTGATAAATTATTCATTCCACCAAGTACAAACCTTGAACAAAGAATTAATAAGACTGAATATAATAAATTAAATGCTGATGATAAAAAACGATATAAATTCTTCGGTGGAAGAACAGGTTCTCATTATCAGCTTAAAGATGAAAAAAAAAATAATAACCAAGCATCTTCAATACTAGATAGAGGAACATTAATAGCAGGAGATTTACAACCTGGGATGCTTCCATCAATTAATAATATTAAAGAAGTTCCTTCAAATTTAAAAGGACAACAAGAAGCAGCGTTTGATCGAGTATGGGAAACAAATACACCTTTAACTCAAAGACAAACAGAGTTTGGTAATGCTCTATATCAAGCAGGTTTTACAAATGAAGAAGAACTTACAACAATGCTTGCCATTGCGATGGCAGAATCACATACACGAAGTATTAGAAATCATACTTCTTTAAATGATACAGATGAAAGTTATGGAGTTCTTCAAATAAATATGCTTGACACAGGAGCCACACCAAACCTAGGAAAATGGCGAGAAGAAAAATGGTCTTGGTTAAATGGTCGAAATAATTTATTCGATATAAATATGAACGCAAAAGCTGCTTACGATATTGTTAAAAATGAGCCTTGGTTAAATGATAATAAGGAAGGGTTATTTAATGCTTGGGCTAGTTACGAAGATAAGCTACATCTTCCATTCATGGATGAAGCAAGGAAGAGGGCAAAAGAAATTATCTTAAATCAGAACAAGCCTAGATACGATGAATCCAGTACCATAGGAGGAAGGTCTGATATTGCGTAGTAACAAATGCCTTACATAACGGTCACTGATCCTGAGACTGGAGAAAAAAGACTTCAATGGCAAGCTGCTCCAACTCAAATTAAAGAACAAGAACAAGAGCAAAAAGGTTTTACTGCTTTAGATGCAAATAAAGATGACAACCTTTTAGTAGGTGCTGCTAAAGCTGTTCCTCGCATGTTTATCAATGCAGGAATTAATGCTGTTCAAGAAGGTAGCGACACAATTAGAGATATTGGTGGAGCTGTAGGTGTAGGTGAAGGAACTACAAGAGCTGAACCTGATAAAGCCATTCTTGGTCTTGGTGATTGGAAACCTGAAACACTAGAGAGTAGTGGTGTTATCGAAGATATTGGAACAGGAATACTTCAGTTTGGATTGGAATGGGTTCTTCTTTCTAAAGCTTTAAAAGGTGTTAGCTATGGAGTTAGAGGAAGTAAAGCTCTTGCAAATATTGGAACTAAAGCAAAGAAGATAGAAGCTGGAGCTATTGCATTAGCTGGTAAATCTCCTGTCGCTCCAAAAGCTGCACAGTCTTTAACTAAGTTTGGATCAAAAGTTTTAACTGAAACAAGTCCTAAAGCAGCTGCTATTGATTTTGCTGGTTTCGATCAGTATGAAGGTCGTCTTTATGACTTAGTAAAAGAAGCTGATAAATGGGATGTTGTCGAAAAAATTCCTCTTCTAAATGTATTAGAAACAAATCCTGATGATGAAGGATTAAAAGGTCGTGCAAAAAATGCTTTAGAAGGATTCTTTATTGATCTTGGTATTGGTGGAGCTATTACGGGTCGCTCTGCTTTAAAAGTTATAAAAGCAAAAAAACTAGCAAAGAAGTTAGCCGACACTCCAAAAGGATCAGCAGAATATAATGAACTACTTCCTAAAGTTATTAAGCAAGGAGAAGAATTAGCAGAGATACCAGAGATAAAGAGAGCACTTACACAACAACAGAAAGAAGCAAGAGTAGATAGAGCAGCTTTCGATAAAGGATTAGCACATCTACCACCAGCGGAAAGAGATCGACTCTGGAGATTACAAAGAACAAAGAGAGGCTTAGTTGTAGAACAACCTGAGTTTTCTCCAATAAAAGAAAAGAAAGGAGTTCCGAATGTAACACTAAAAGGTGAGAGCTTTAGCGAACAGATTGATGATCTTATACGACAACAAAATGAATTAGGCCCAGAGCCACCTAAGCCAGCTAAAGGAAAAAGTATTGTTAATGGAAAACAGACTGAAGAATATAAAAATTGGATGAGATGGAATAGAAGAAAGAAAGCTTTAGATGCAAAAGGAGCAGAACTAGACGAGCTTTATAAATCTTCAGGTGAAGCAGAAAGAGAGATGTTTACTGATCTAGGCCCAGAGAATGAAACAGTTATTGATCCTACAGGTAAGACTAATGAAGAGATGGCTGATGAAATCTATGAACAACTTCATGGAGATGCAGCAAGACAAAGAGATTTACGAGAAGAAGGAATCCACATGGAAGGTGGTGGTTGGGTTGATGCAGATGGTAATCCCGCTGGCCCAGAGAAAGTAGCAGAGATACAAGCAGCACAAGAAGCTTTTAAAGAAAAAACAGAAACACTTGCAAATTTATTAGAAAGAGGAGATTTACCTTACTTCAGAAGAAAGACTTCTATGAAGAAGAAAGGAATAGATCAATGGGGTGACAATGTATATGACTACAAACAAGACATAGTAAGAGATGATGATATAGCTATTGCTTTAATTAATGGTAAAAGTTTCTCTGAAATTATTGATGGTTTAGAAGCAAATAATCCAAGAAATGCTGGACTAGGAGAAGGGAAAGTATCGTTAAGTCATCATAGAGGTGCAGAAAATATCAAAGAAGCATTGCGAGCACATATAGGTAAACAAGAACTTGATGTTGAAGATGTAAGAACTATCGAAAAGTTTATAGATATGATTGGAGATAGTATGTTTGATGATGTAGCTTTCAGTTTCTTTCAAAAAATAAAAGCCGATGGTCGTTTTAATTTTGCAGATAAATTATTAGAAATAAATTCAAGAATCATAGAAGAGGGAGATTTTACTCGAACAATGGTTCACGAACTATGGCACTCATTGTCTCGATATCTTCCAGAAAAAGATCTTATAGCTTACAGGAAAGAATTTGACAAAGCACGGGCGAATTTTTTAAAGAATTTAGAAACAAAAGTAAGAGATAAGGGAGCAGAGCTTCAGCCTCAAATGGACTTTGTAGAAAAACATAAACCAAAATTAAATGATATTCAAACTAAAGTTGATGAGCTATTAGTAAAACAAGCAAAAGGAAAACTTACAAGAGAAGAAGGAAAACAATTAGCAGCATTAAGTGATGCTGTCAGCCTAATTACTGAATTTGACACAGAATTAGCAGCATGGGGAAAACTAAATAGAGAATTAGTAAATTTTAAAGAAGGTGTCTTTACTCGAGCAAATTATAGATTTAGTGAAGTTGATGAATACTTTGCAGAGATGTTGACAGATCAACTCTTCATAAAACATTGGAAGAAAGCAGATCTTGCTCCTAGTGGAACATTTACAAGGATGATTCAAGAAATAGGATTAGTATTTAAAGACTTATGGATTAATTTAAAAGCTCAACTTGGTGGGCCTCGTACAGAAAAAATCTTTAATGATTTCTTGAAAGGAAAAAATACTGAAAAAATTAGAGAATATTCTTTTGATATAGCAAGTAAACCTGAAGATCTTGCAGCTTATAAAGCACAGTGGCGTACTTTAGCTGGAGAAATTCTTGAAGGAGCTGATCTTCGTCAGGTTGTTAATCCAGATGATCCTTTAGTACAAATTTTATATAGAGATCTAAAAGCGACAAGAGAGAAATATATGCCTTACACAAAGAAAGGTAGGCCAGACGATCCTTGGGATAGTTCTCCTGGCTTTGATCGTGAAGGTCTTGATGATGATGTCTTAAATACTTATCGAAAGATTCTTGATGGAGACGAAAGATTATTAAATGCTGCTGGCATGTGGAATATAGAACAAGACGTAACCAGGATGAGATCTCCTTCAGGAAGACAATATTACTCAGATGCAAGTGAGCCAGGCTCTGACTTTGAAGTCATCTTAAATGCAATTAGCAAGAGGTGGGATCGCATCCAAGCAACAGGGATGCCAGCTTTAAGCGGTAGAAAGATTGCACAGGAATTAGAATCTGTATTCCGTGAACAAGGTATAGATCTTAAACAAATCCTCTTTGATGAGAAACTTACAGGAGCAACAGAGATATTCCAAAACAATGTAGAAAATGCAACTAATCTAATTAAATTAAAATTCGGTTTAAATTTCGCTTCTGAAAAAGCAGCTTATTGGGCAACTCAATCAATGAACGCTGTTCATAATCCTTCTATTGACAGGATGGCAGCAGTAAATGAAATGCACAGATACTTAGATACAGCGTTGCAATTCTCTAGGGTTTATCAGATATGGACAAGAAGTGCAGGTCAATTACTACAAACAGCACAAACACAAATTAATACTCAAGGTATTACTGAAACATTAAAGAGACAAAGTTTAAGTTTCGACAGAGCCTCTGCTATTGCTGAAGCATCTAAAGTTCCACCAGAAGTTGTTTATACAAATCTTCCTCCTGAATATATAAGAGCTTTAGACACAGGAGAATGGACACCTAAAGCTGAATCTTTTAGACATCAAATAGAAACTCTTATAGCAGATACAGATAAAGAACATGGACTAAAAACTATTCAAGATTTACTTGGTGCTCCAGATGCAAAAGAAGGTGTGAAACGAGCAAGGAATATAACTGATTGGGAAAAGAAAGGAAAAGGATTAGCTGTCTACTACGTTAATAACTTATTAAGTGCAGCGAAAACTTGGGCAGTACAAGGTTCTGGATTAGTAAGAACAGTCGCTGAACCTGCGTTCATGGGAGCTACTAACTTAAATCCAAAGATGATGCTACAGCAATATAACTACATGATTAGAACTTTCTATGGCTCATTAAAACTAGGCCAGAAAGCATGGATGACAGGACAATCCTTATACGATCCAAAGATAAGAACAGGTGCGTGGGCTGGTGATATGACAGGACAAATAGATATGAATAATACTTATGCTAAGAATCGTGCTTATCAGTTAGATGATCCTCATCCTTCTTACGATTTAAACAATACTCCTTTTATTAATGAGTTAAAAAACAACCCTGCTCACCATACAGCAAATGTTTTATGGAGATTAGGTACTTGGAATATTAGAGGTCAGTTAGCTTTAGATACATTTACTAAAAGCTTGGCTGGTAATTCTCTTGCTTATGTTGTTGGATTAGACGAAGGAATGATTCAAGGAGCTGCAAAAGGTTTACAAGGTATTGACTTAGATAATTACGCAAAGCAATGGGCTGATGCAAAAGTAGAGTTCTACACCTTTGATGCTGTTATCAATGGAGAAACGATTGCAAATGCAATTATGAAAGATGAGACAGCTTTACAGATAGGAAGAATCCTTACCTTTACAGACGATGTAAGAGCAAAGATGCCAAATAGAACAAAGAGATATGGAATGGAATTAGCAAGAGCAAGAGGAATGGTTGACGAGAATGAGATTGAAAAGTTTGCTAAAGCTTATAGAAATGGAGAACTTGAAGGAGCACAGAAGCAATGGAATAGATTCACAAGATCTGCTGATGGAGCAATTCAAGATGCAGATAACTTACAAAACCTTCCAGGTGTAGGAGAACTCACTCCAACATTGACTTCTGCGTGGTCACAAGTACCTCAGTTCTGGGGAAAAATGCAGTCAGCTAAACATGGTTATCTTGCAAGCTTCATTCAACCTTTCAATAGATCTCCTGGTGACATCACTAAGCAATGGGTAAGAATGATTCCTGGTTTAAATATGACAGTCGATACTTTCTATAGAGATCTATTTAATGAGAATGTTTATTTAAAAAATAGATGGAAATCAGAAGTAGCTATCGGTACTACAACAGGAGGTTTATTTGCAGCGACTGTTTTAAATAATGATGAGTTCCCTATTGAATTTACTGGGTATGGGCCAAACAATCCTTCTATGAGAAAAGAATGGACTGATGGAGAAAGACCAGCTTTATCTTGGAGGACTAGAGGTAGAGATAGAGATGGGAATCCTGTATATGGTGAGTGGCACTCTTATAGAGCATTTGAACCAGCTGCTACCTTTATCGGTGGATTGGCTGACTACAAGATGTTATATGCAGATATGTCAGAGAAAGAAAGAAAAGATTTAATAGCAGGATTCTCTATGTCTACAGCAGCACAAGTGATGTTAGGTAGATTTAATTCTACTTATTACAAAGGTATTGTTGAACTTATAGATGCTGTAGCTGATGTAATGCCTATTACAAATAGTGGATACATGAGGAGAGAATTAGAAGCTTCAGAACGAAATAAACTATCAAGATATATACAGCGATTTTTTACTAACTTCATTCCAGAATCAGGTCGTTTAAGAGAAACGAGCAGAGCTATGGATAGATATAAGAGAACCATTGACAGTTCCGTTGATCCAATTCAATCCTTTGATGAAGCAGATGAAGGACTTGTTAAAACAAGAGATGCTCTAGGTCGAATAATTTATTTAAAAGAAGCAGATGCAGAGTTCCAAGATGCCAATCCTTTAATGACTTGGGTAGCTGGTTATTGGAGACAGCAGATAGATGAAATAAAAAATACAATACCTGGTTTCTCTGAAGATCTTCCTGAAAGAATTAACTGGGTAACTGGCTTACCAATTAGAAATGCTGGTTTCTTAGGTAGCAATCAACTTCCTTATGATGATGCACCTTGGCTATCAAGATTAACAGGAGCTTATTTTGGAACTTTACTTGGTACTCCTAGTGAGTTTGGAATAGGTGCAAAAGGACATGACTTTGATCCTAGAACTCCCAATCAGAAGAAGAAAGGAGTTATAACTAAGAATTATAAAGCTGCATTAGTTAATGATGAATTAATTAAACTTTCAAGAGCAGGAGCTACTTTTCCACCACCAAGACCTAGTGACTTTGGACAAGGTATAAGGCTTAGTGCGCCAGCGTTTAGGCAGTATAAAGAATATATTTATTCAGTTAAATTAGGTAAGTATGGTAACGTGACATTAATGGAAGCTTTATATAATAAAATGAGATCTAAGAATGAATATCAAAAGTTTAAATATATTATTCATCCTATTAAAGATGCTGATGCAAGAACAGGTTTTGCTAAGAATGAAATCATCCAAGAGATTATGAACGACTTTAAACATAAAGCGAAGGAAAAATTCAGAGAAGATCCAACAAATGAATACAGAATGGAAGTTGTTTTAACAGAAAGACAGATCAGAGCAGCAGAAGAATTACAAGAAGAACAACGAAGAGGAGGTCGATTAGACCCTATCTATGAACAAAGCGATAGTATGGGAACAAGTACCCAAGAATTTACTGCTCAACTCAATCAGTAGCTAAACCATGCCTTACGCTTTCGATACTTATTCAGGGAACGGTTCGTTAACTGATTTCAACATCTCCTTCCCTTACATTAACGAAGACCACGTAAAGGTTTACGTTAATTATACGCAGACCTCTTTCACCTTTGAACCAAATAAATCTACTGCTCGTTTAGCGAGTGCTCCTGCTAGTGGAGCTGTTGTAGAAGTTAGGAGAATTACACCTCTTGCTAATGTTCTTGTCGATTATGCAGATGGATCAACTCTTACAGCTGGAGACTTAGATACTAATAACCTTCAACACTTATATATAGAACAGGAATTAGATGATATTCAAAACAAAGCTATTGCTTTATCTCCTACTACTGGTCTTGCTACAGCTAACAATAGAAGAATAACAGAAGTAGCAGATCCAACAGCAGCACAGGATGCAGTAACAAAAGCTTATCTCGAAAGATCAGGAAGTATTGCTTCTGCACAAATTGCAGATGGAACCATTGTTAATGGAGACATAGCAAATACAACCATTACAGGTGGAAAGCTAGTAAACGATACTATTACAGCAACTCAAATAGCAGCAAACGCAGTCACAGCAAGCGAACTCGCTAATGATGCAGTTGATACAGATGCAATAGTAAACCTAAATGTTACAAGAGGAAAGATTGCTAATGATGCAGTAGATGGAACCAAAATTGCAGATGATTCAGTCGATTCTGAGCATATTGTTGCTGATTCTCTTGATACTGAGCACTATGCCCCAGGGTCAATAGATGCCACAGCATTAGGTACTAACGCAGTTACGGGAGTGAAAATTATTGCTGATGCAGTAGATGGAACGAAAATAGCTGATAACTCTATTAACTCTGAGCACTATGTAGACGGATCAATAGATGTAGAACACCTGGCAGACAACTCTGTAGATAGAGCTTCTATTGTTGCAGATGCAGTAGATGGAACTAAGATTGCTGATGATTCAATCAACTCAGAACACTATGTTGACGGCTCTATAGATACAGCCCATATAGCTGATGATCAAATAACGACAGGTAAAATTATTGATAATGCAGTAACAGTTGCAAAAATTGCTGATGATGAACTAACAACACTTGCAGGGATGCAGTTAGGTACTGCTTCTAAACTTGCTAGTAGTACTGCCCTTACTTCAGATATTGCAGACCTTAACCAAATAGATGGCTTAACAAAGCAGACAACCATCTCTAATAGTGATGCTTCATTCCCTACTTCTGGTGCTGTTGTTAATTATGTCGCTGCACAGATCGCACCTTTAGGTGGATTGGAAGTTGTAGCTACTGAGGTTGCTTTCCCTAATACACAGCCTTCATCTGGTGTTGTCATTTCGATTAGTGATGCTGGTGGTGTTGTCATTAATGGATCAGGTGTTAGTACAACAGGTAGAACAGCTGGTGGTGCAACAGTAACTATTAATGGATTCCCTTCCAGTCTCTATAGCGAAACCTTAGTTGCTGGTGTTGGCTTAATGGTCAGTTCTACTGGCTCTAGTCAGACTTATAACTACCATAAGATCCTTGGAAAAGAAGATGATATTAAACAGTTATCAGATGATATTAATGACTTTAATGCAAGGTATAGAGTAGGAAGTTCTAACCCTACAAGTGCATTAGATGCTGGAGATTTATTCTTTAATACTGGAACAAATAAATTATTAGTTTATAACGCAACTAATACTGCTTGGGAAGAAGCACAATCAATTGGTAACTTCTATATCTCTACATTCAGTGAATCTTTCGATGGAAGTAGAACAGATTTCACACTAAGTAATGCACCTACTAATGCTCAACAAGTCATCATAAGTATTAACGGAGTTATTCAAAAACCTAACGCAGGAAGTTCAACTCCATCAGAAGGATTTGCTCTTAGTGGTAACACTGTAAAGCTAAGTAATGCACCTGCTAGTGGATCAAGTTACTTCGCCTATGTAATGGGTTCAACAGTAAACATTGGAACTCCAAGTAATAACACAGTAAGTACAGCCATCATTCAAAACGGTGCTGTAAATACTGATAAGTTAGGAGCAGGTGCAGTTACTACAGCCAAGATAGCTTCTGGATCTAAGTTAGTAACTACTGATGCACAAGACAATACTGTAGTTGGTACAAATGCTGGAGATAGCTTTACTGGAACAGATGCAAATAATAATACGTTAATTGGACATGACGCTGGTACTGCGATAACAACTGGTGATTCTAATACTGCACTTGGTGATATTGCTTTAGATGCACTGACAACAGGTAATTATAATACGGCTATTGGTAGAAACTCTTTAGGAGCTATTACAACAGTAGATAATAATACCGCTGTAGGTGTCAGTGCTTTAGCTGCAAACACGGCAGCAGCTAATACAGCTGTAGGAAGAGCTGCATTACAAGCAAATACCAGTGGAACTCAAAACACGGCTGTTGGTGCTTATTCTTTAGATGCAGTAGTAACTGGAGCTGGCAATACTGGTGTAGGATATGCTTCCTTAACTGCAAATACAGCAGCAGAAAATACTGCTGTAGGTACTCAAGCGTTGTATGCAAACACAACAGGAGCAGAGAACGTAGCTGTTGGTGCTTATTCTTTAGATGCAAACACAACAGGTAATTATAATGTTGCTGTTGGTAAAGGATCAGCTACCGCTAACACTACAGGTACTAAAAACACTGCTGTAGGCGTTATTGCATTATCTGCTAATACAACTGGCGATTATAATTGTGCATTTGGTAATAGTGCATTAGAAGCAAATACAACGGCAGATAATAATACAGCTTTTGGACATCAAGCATTAAAAGCAAACACAACAGGAGACGGTAACGTAGCTGTTGGTAAAGATGCTTTAGACGCTAATACTACTGGTAGATTAAATACTTCCATTGGTAAAAATTCTTTAAGTGCAAATACAACAGCAGATAATAATACTTCTGTTGGAGAGGGATCATTACAAGCAAATACCACTGGAGCTAATAACACCGCTGTTGGTAGAGCTTCTGTACATTCAAATACAACAGCAAATGATAATGTAGGGGTAGGATATTTTGCTTTATTTGCAAACACAACTGGAGCTGATAATACTTCTTTAGGTGCTTATGCTTTAGACGCTAATACTACTGCTGCTGAGAACACTGCTATAGGTAGAAGTTCATTAGGTTCAAATACTACAGGAACTGCTAACACTGGGATAGGTTATTTTAGCCTATTTACAAATACAACTGCTTCTAATAATACTGCCGTTGGTCATGGTTCGCTGCAATTAAATACAAGTGGATCTAGTAATACTGCAGTAGGTAAGGCTGCTGGTTATGGAATAACTACTGGAAATTATAATACCGCTTTGGGTAGGTCTACGTTAACAGCAACTTGTACTGGTGCTAGCAATACTGCTATTGGTTATCAAGCATTAAATGGAAACACAACAGGGCATGACAACACTGCTTTAGGTTTTCGTTCCTTAAATGTAAACACTACTGGTACTAGAAATACTGCTTTAGGTAGTGATACTTTAAAAGCATGTACTACTGGAGAATCGAATGTAGCAATAGGACTAAATTCCCTTTATTCCTTAACAACAGGCGACCATAATATTTCCTTGGGAAGAGATGCATTAGATGCAGTTACTACAGGTGAAAAAAATATTGCTATAGGTTCTTATTCGTTAACTACAAATACAGGAGGTTGGAACACTGCTATTGGTTATGGGGCATTAGAAGAGAATACAACCGCAGGATATAACGTCGCTATAGGTTATAAAGCGGGTAACAAGAATACTACTGGAAATGGTATGGTAGCAGTAGGTTATGCTGCACTAATTAATAACACGACAGGCGGTTATAACACTGCTATTGGTTATGATACTTTAGGTGATAATACGACTGGAGCTGATAATACCGCCCTTGGTTATTATGCATTAAAAGTAAACACAACAGGTAATACTAATGTTGCTGTTGGTGTTGGTGCAATGGATGCTAATACAACAGGTAGCTCGAATGTTGGTATTGGTGTTAATGCGTTAGGAGCACACACAACAGGATCTAATAATACTGCAATAGGTTTTCAGTCTTTATATGCAGTCACAACAGGTGAATATAACACTGGTCTTGGAAGAGAGGCAGGCTATTACATTACAACTGGTGATAACAATACTATGGTTGGTATTGGTTCAGGTGGTAATGGTTCTCCTAGTGGACAAATAAATACAGGAGATAATGTTATATGTTTAGGAAACAACAATGTTACTGATATTTATTGTGCTGATACATCCATTTCATCATCTGACAAGAGAGATAAAACTGACGTTACTGACTTTACTAATGGATTAAATTGGATTAATCAATTAAAACCTGTGACATATCGTTGGGACAAGCGTTCTTGGTACGATGACAACACACCTGATGGTAGTAAGAAACGAGATAAGAAACATATTGGATTCTTAGCTCAAGATGTCTTAGCTATTGAGGGTAATCCTGAGAAAAAAGATATGTTAGTTGTCAACTTAAATGAAGATGATACAGCATATGGACTTAAATATGAACGTCTAGTTCCTGTTCTTGTAAACGCAATAAAAGAACTATCAGCAACAGTAACTACACTGGAAGCAAAAGTCACTGCCCTCGAAGCAGGGTAGAATAAACCTAAGTATTTTTAAGTTTCATGGAAGAAAGAACAACAGATGAAGTAGCAGCAATCTTTAAAGCTGCTGGTGATAGCGTCACAGTTATTGGTATTGCGAAAACAGCAGATGAAACTGATGATGACTACAAAGCTAAAATCAAGCGTAATGTAGAGCATCTTGAAATTATCAAAGCTTATAAGAAACTAGATGGAACAACCTCCATCTGGACATCCGAATCGTTTACTGCTATAGACGCAGCAATCACCTCTGGTAAATCTAAGTATTAATTATGGCTCTTACACAAGTAGGCACTGATGGGGTTAAAGACGATGCTGTTACCCTTGCTAAACAAGCAACAGGAACTGATGGACAGATTATTACCTATGACGCATCAGGTAATCCAGTTGCAGTTGGGCCAGGAACAGATGGTCAAGTATTAACTTCTACTGGTGCAGGCTCACCTCCAGCTTTTGAAGCAATACCTACAAGTGATAGTATCGTAGAAGGTAATTCAACTGCTGAAGTTTTAGATACTGGCTCTAATGGTATATTTAGATTTTTACCAGAAGGAACGGAAGTATTTAGAATTGATAAGGATGGAAACGTAGGTATAAATACAAATTCGCCAACTGCTGCCTCGAGTGAAACGACCTTAAATATTTATGCTAATGAATATCCTGAAGTACATTTAACTAGCAGCGTTACAGGTACAGCAGCAGGTGATGGATCAATTTTTACGCTTAATAATGACAGTTCTACGATAATTAGAAATCAAGAAAATAGTTACATTAGGTTTGATACCAATGGTTCAAATGAACGTATGCGTATAGATTCGAGTGGAAGACTACTTATAGGAGCCACTACTGAAGGTGAAGTAAATGCCGATAAACTAACAGTCGAGGGTAGCGGAAACACAGGAATCACAATAAGAAGTGGGACAACAAGTGCTGGAAATATATTCTTCTCTGATGGTTCGTCTGGTGTTGATGAATACAGAGGATATGTGCAATACAAGCAAGGTGAAGAATGGATGGTACTTGGAACTAATGGTGCTACTAGATTAAGGGTTGACGCAGACGGATTAAAGTTTGGATCTGATACAGCAGCGGTTAATGCTCTTTCAGATTATGAACGTGGCACATGGACACCTACGGATGCGAGTGGTGCAGGTTTAACACTTAGTGTGACAACTGCTTCTTATGTAAAAGTTGGTGATCTTGTTCATGTTAATTTTTATCTGACTATGCCAAGTACTTCAAACACTTCAAATATGATCATTGGTGGTTTACCTTTTACCCAAAAGTACCTTAATTACAGTTATTTGGTAGGTAAAATAAATGGTTACGGTGATGATACTGCTGTTGCACAAGTTGAGCAAAACGGTACCACTATGTATTTTCTAAAGGGGACAAATTGGCAAACAAATGCTAATTCAAGTGGTGATTGGATCTTGCTGAGTGGTACATATACGACTGGTTAATTATATGAATAGACCGTTAGCACGTCTCTAAACTAAGCCATAAACCTGTTTTAATCGGAGATTAATCCTAATGGCGTTAACAGAATCACAAGAGAACGATAAGATTGAGGTGACTCAACGATGGAACGTAGGTGTTAGGAACGCAACTATTATAAAGAAAGATGGTGTAGAACTTACCCGTTCTTTTCATAGAAAAGTATTAACACCAGGAACACTTGATGCAAGTGATAACCTAGTAGCTACTGATATATCTGGAGAAGATGCAGATGTTCAGGCTATATGTAACGCAGCTTGGACGGATCAAGTAAAGACTGACTACACTGCTTTCTTAGTAGCTAACAAACCTGCATGAGAAAAGTAATTGATGGTATTGCTATTGCATCAGGCGTTGGTGTCATAGCAATTCTTGGTGGCGGGGTTTATGGTTACTTCTGGTTCCAAGGAAACAAAGATGCCTTAATGGATAAGGCAATCCAACAAGTAACTAAGTCAATAAAGTTACCAAGCCTTTCTAGTCCAGCACTACCAACAGCAGCTCCACCTAGCCTTCCTAAATTCTAATGAAACTTGAAATGGGTAAAGCGTGGGCTGAAGAACAACATCAGCGCATGTTAAGGATGCAACGTCTTTATGTTCTTGATGGTCGTCATCTTAATGACCACGAATTTCATGGACTTTATACTGGGTTAGCTGCTAAAGCAGAAGAACTTGAATCTGAACTTAACGAATGATTGTCAGTGTTCTCACTGTAAAGAGATAAGGGAGCAACAATTTAGACATGGACAATGGCTCAAGAATACCCAAGATAGGAATACAGCCAGTTACTCATCCTGTTATTCGAGTGTGGCAGATACAGCCACCTCAGTCTTTACACATTCCAGCTCCAGTCACAGTTAACTTAGGTTTTCCTGTAATTGATATGCCTGGGTGTGTTGAGGCAAGAAAGAATAATAGAGAGAACTCTGCATTACTAACTAACGATCCAAAAGGAAATGTTGTCTTATGCCAAGCGGAGTATCCAAGCTACAACGCAATGGATTACACACCAGAGGAACTTATATATCCACCAAAGGGAGATGAACAAAGATACCCGCAACCAGAAATTCCAGCAGCAGACCCACCGCCCGCCTCGAAGATCGAGGATTGCCCGCCACCTGGCGCAGCAGAAATTGGAACTAAGATTGAGGATGGACGGAAAGAAATAATTGCGTATCAATTAATTGGCAATCGTTGTGTTACGCAGTACAAGAAGTTAACAACGACACAACAAATTGTTAATGCAATACCAACTGCCCCTCAAGTTGTCAGCACTACTGGGATTACTCTTATTGCTACAAGTGCGGCTCTTGCTACTCCTTTGCTTCTAAAGGTAGTAAAACCAATCGTTAAACAGATTATTAATCGAATTAAAAAAGCTTTAGGTAAACCAACTCGACCTTTAACACAATCAGAAAAAAGATCTAACGCTTATCGAGAGAAGAGGGGCTTACCACCTCTAAAGGTTTAAGTGTATGTCTATGCGGTAAGACTTGTCCCATTTTGGGTTTCACGACTATATCCTTGCAAATCTCGTGATAAGGAGAATCAGGAGTAAATTCTATTCCTGCTAACTTTAATTCACCACAGTTCTTCAACCTTGTAATTTCAAAATCTAATCGTTTAAAGTTAACTAATTCCTGCTGTAAAGCTAACTGTTTATCTACAGCAGACTTACATCTTCTTTGTAATGAATTATCTAAAGGAATAGAGAAGTTTGCAGATATACCAAGGTTTAAAGCGTGGTTATCTTTTTGTCCAGTTCTAGTAGCTACATGATGACTAAGTGTTCCATCATCGTTGTACGAGGGAGCGTCATACCAATACTCTCTAGGAAGACTATATGTATGTGAATCCGTAGCAAATGGCGAAATAGTTAACATTGGGCCTTGGCATATTATGTTTCCTCCGTAATGATTTGTAACACTATTTCCAGGTAAATTCTGTATTCCCATATTGGTTACACTGCCACTACTATTAGCAACGGGAGCTGCCGTAGAACTTGTCTGCGCTGCGGCACTCCCTCCATATAAGAGAGCTACTGCGAGAAGACCGAGGTAGTTTCTGTGACGGACTCTATATTTGTTGTTCGCTGAATGTTTGTCACATTTTGGAGCGAAGGCCCACGATAAGTTTCTACGAATTGAAAGGGTTGACCTTGATTCGTAATCGTGACGTTTCCTCTGGAATTGATGTCTAATCCAGTCCATGTGTGTGATTGTCCTTCAACGGTGGTGGATACATTTGTAGGGTCAGGTGCAATAGAGTTTCCATCAACAGAAATATTTGAACCATTCAAGGAATATTGATAGCCAGAATAATCGTGAGAAACAATATTTTCTGTTACTACGCTAGTCGTTCTCGTAGTGGATTGCATAGTGCCGCTAGTGAAATTTGGCACAACAGGTACACAATAAGCGGGAGAATGTATAAGTAATAACAGTGGCAGAAGCCGCTTCATCACTTAATAGTTAAAGCACTCTCTACGCTTCCAATCGCAGAAGTTCCAGCTCCACCTGCGGTTATTGTTACTACACCTTGACTTGTAATCGTACCCGCTAAACTACCTGCAACTCCAGCAGCTGTTGAAGTTACATTAGAAAAATTCCCTACAGCTCCTACCGAGGGAGCTGAAGTAGGGACTGCATCCGCTTGAGTATAACTTTGGGAATACGAGAAGGCGGCTCCTGGGTTATCTTGCGTTGCAGCAATCGTTCCAGGCGAATAAACGCCACTCGTAATTGTCCCCGCTGAGACAGTATTCGCAGTCGTGCCATCAGTTGTGTCTACATTGGAACCTGCTGCTGAGAAACTTGATCCAATTCTCTGAGCCTGAGTTGCAGCAGCATTAACCGTAAGCTGAGTGCTAGTGGTTATGGCATGAGTTATATCAGCCCTAGCAGGAGCTGCAAGAAATAATAGGAATATTAATAGTTTCATTCCTTAAACCTCCCAGTAACAGGATCTACATCCTTACCAGTAATGGGATCAGTCTTAACAACTTCAGCTCCATTAATGGTTAAAGGAGTTTGTACTCTAATGATTTGCTCAGTCTGTGCTGTATTACTTTTAGCAATCATTGCTTCCATATCTTCTTTGCTTACACTGTTTCCATTCTTCTTGTCTTTAGCTGTAGCCAGGCCAAAAGTGCTGAGGGCTCCCGTAAACACGCTGGCAATAAAGGTCGGATCGAAGTTTTGTTTCTGGAATCCAGGGAGATCTACATAAGCGAGAGTCAAGATAAAACCTGACCAAACAACGATTCCAAGTCTCACTGCAACTCCAATAAGAGCTACCTGTTCATCTTTATCTGGAGTAATTTCTTGAAGCTTTCCAAGAACACCTTTTTTCTTTTCTTCCTTTATTTCAGAAGGGGGTGGGGTTTGGTTGTCTGCCATAAATAAATATAATGCAACTTAACATTAGCGTTAAACTAAGAAAAATACACAAAAACTCATGTGTGGAGCTGGAGCAGCACAAGCTGGAGGATACACAGGATCTTTTTCAAACAGATCTCTTGGCCCTGATGGCACTCATGGTTATTGGCAAAAAGGTGATGTTGTAAACAGTGGTGGAACTAATGGAGTTGATTTTATATTTACAGGATCAGACTGGGTTAAAAAACTATGAATGAAATCTGGGCAGCACTCATTGGAGTAGCAGCAACGACAGTCGTAGTAGCTGTTAGCAATAACAGTTCAAGGAAAGAGCGTGACATTCGTGAGCTTTTTCACCGAGTAGTCTCACTTGAGAAACAAGTGGCAGCTTTAAAACCTAGAACTTGGAGAAGTTAGCGAGGATTCTTAGGAAAGATATGAAGATCTTCCACTTCAAAGTCCAAGATCTCCCAAGTATCAACATCAGCAGCAACATCCCAAGCATTATCAGCATCTTTTGCTACGACAACGGTTTGGAAACCACCAACATGGTTACTCATGCCGACAAAAGCAGAAGGTATTCGTATAACAAAAGCTCTAGGCTTAATGACCTGGGATTCGCATCCAGGTTTCTTTTCCTCTTCCTTTCGACAAAGATGCAAGAGGTATTCCAAGTACCTTTGCATCGAGAGCCCCCTCGATTTCGCCCTTGTACGCAGCCAATTCAAGATCCCAGAGTTCTGATTCACGTTCCTTGATGGCTCTGTTTTCATCTATAGCAAGAGATTCATTCCAATACTGTATTGCACCAGCTAATGCGTCTAATCTGTCATCGTGTTGTAAGCAATTTTTATCGACTGTTAAATGTGTAAGTTGATGGAATAATTGATAACTAAGAGCAGCTTCTACAGGATCATCTTCTCTACCTTTTGAATCATTTTCTACAACAGAGCGATTAATAATTAACCGATGTTGGTTTAATACAGGTTCAAGAGCATTAATAATTCTTCTTTCTTTTTGCATATTGCTTCTAACAGCTTCGACAGTACAGGGATAAACATTTCTTAGATAAGGCTGAAGCAAACTTTCAAGCATCCCTTGTCCAAATTGATCTTCAAGAAGAATCAGTTTTACTTTTTGTCTTTTAGCTGCTTGAGCCAAACCTTCTAAGACTGGTTGTGTATAACCTTCTCTAAAAGCACCAACTTCTAATACAAATAAATTTCCATTTAAGTGAGCGACTATTGCATAAGCAGTTTCATCGAGGCCTCTTCCTGATGGATCAATAAACATGACGCATCCTTGGAACTCAATCCAATCTCCATGTATGAAAGCTGGTCGATGAAAGTAATCACCACTAAATCCAACGCTAGGTAGGTCATTTATTCTGTATTCAGCTCCAGAAGACCATACAAGCTTCTCTGGTGCGTTCTGATTAACCTCCATAACAATTAGGTCAGCCAACTTCAGAGGGAACCTCTGCATATCAGAGAGCGTTGTATCGAGTTGGAACTGTAATGTGAACTGTGATCGTCCATAACTTGCTTCTCTTTCGACTAGATCAAGTTCAGAAAAGCGATCTGGATCAGTTGGTCTTCCTTTTCTTTCAATACATCTATCTAATATCACTGGAGCTAGGGCATCTCCGTACTTTTCTGGCTTCTCTGGATACCTAGAAGGCCAAATACGACACTCATATCCTCTACTTCTTAGCTTGTTATAGATACTTTCTTCAGTCTGAGGCGTTCCTAAGAACATAATTTCCCCACCTGGCTTCAAGATTGCATTAAATTCTCCGACTGAGTGTAATAATTTCTCTCTCATTCCTACTGTCCATGCAGTATTTGGTACTTCTACGTCATCAGCAAGTATCAAATCTGCCCTAGACCCCGTTAATTGTCCAAAAATACCAACAGATTTAACGCTAGGACTCTGATCTGGGATCGCTGGCCTGACATCAAACCTATTACTTGCACTTCTTTGCTCATCTCGATCTGGATCTAAGCATTGTAGTAACGACATCTCCCTTATTAATCTCAAACAAAACTGGGCAAAGTCATCTGCTCTTGTCTTACTAGCAGATACAACCATGATTTTCTTCTGTGGATCATTCCTCAACAACCACAACACATAAGCTGCTGCCATCCAACTCTTTCCTACTCCACGAAAAGCCTCAATAATCCTTCTCTTCGGCCCTTCCTGCATATATTCTCCTATATCTAACTGCACTGGTGTCGGATCTGGTAACTGAAGATGCCTCCATACCAAAACCAAGAAATACCTAAAGTCCTCGCTATACGCTTCAGGTAATTTCTTCCACTGCTTCTTCATCTATGCTCTCTTCTTCTGAAATGACACGACATTCTCTATCTCTGGCAATGCCTTAGCCAATTCCCCAAACTCTGTATCCTCTACAGGTTGAGCATTAATCTGATTATCTTTCAAAAACTGCCTAATCACATTCAAATCTGCTGTACTTACATCCCCTTCCCTCAACTTCTCCAAGCACCAATGACTCAACAGGTCATGCACATCAACTAATACATCTTGTTTCTTCATACCTTTCCTTTAAAACTTCCTTCATCTTATACACAAATGCGTCGGGAGTCTCACCCACCACAGGAAGACTCCCTTCTCTGACACTCTAGTGGGTGATGGGGGAACATTCCAGAGTATCTCCCGCAACATAACAGTCCCTCACTAACTGTCCATATATGAAGAACATATAATCCACCCTATCTAAGATCGATCTCACTTTTTTGGTAGAAAAATCTGAGGGGCTTTACGCTTATTGAGAACTTTCAGTTACCCCCCTTCGGCCTTTCCTTATTTATCTGAGGGGGGGGAGGGGTTGCCTGG
>VTLG01016342.1_pt1 | contig 36150 bp, 45 predicted proteins | sample 4694571 | NCBI WGS metagenome assembly VTLG01 (sample SAMN12604809, study PRJNA352737) | marine metagenome | biome: ENVO:00000447; feature: ENVO:00000209|ENVO:00000569|ENVO:01000036; material: ENVO:00002151; isolation source: viral sequences binned using virsorter ...
ATGGAAACAACATCATCTCTGGTGCTGTAGTTCCATCTTCCAACGCAATTGGATTACACTTCTACCCTATATGGGAAGCTGCTACTCTTGATGAGTGGTTGTATAATGGTGGTCCTTATCAGTTGGTAATCTTCCACTTCCTTATTGGAATCTCTGCTTACATGGGCAGACAGTGGGAATTGTCCTATCGTTTGGGTATGCGCCCTTGGATCTGTGTTGCTTATAGTGCGCCAGTCTCAGCTGCCTTTGCAGTCTTCTTGGTCTATCCTTTCGGACAAGGATCATTCTCTGACGGTATGCCGTTGGGAATCTCAGGGACATTCAACTTTATGTTTGTCTTCCAAGCGGAACATAATATCCTCATGCATCCATTCCACATGGCAGGTGTGGCAGGTATGTTTGGTGGTGCTTTGTTCTCTGCTATGCATGGTTCCTTGGTCACATCCTCACTCATCCGTGAGACTACTGGACTAGATTCACAGAACTATGGATACAAATTCGGACAAGAAGAAGAAACATACAACATTGTTGCAGCACATGGATACTTTGGTAGACTTATCTTCCAGTATGCTAGCTTTAACAACAGTCGTAGTCTTCACTTTTTCCTTGCTTCATGGCCTGTAATCTGTGTATGGTTAACCTCTATGGGTATCTGCACAATGGCATTCAACCTAAATGGATTCAACTTCAACCAATCAGTTGTTGATGCATCAGGTAAGGTTGTTCCTACTTGGGGTGATGTTCTTAACAGAGCAAACCTTGGTATGGAAGTAATGCATGAGCGTAATGCTCACAACTTCCCACTTGACTTAGCAGCTGCTGAGACTAGTGAAGTTGCTCTTGTTGCTCCTTCTATAGGTTAATGGAAATTCTATTTCTAGTTGCTGCCATAGGCGGTGCAGCATTCGGTGCATATAAGATGACACCTAAGAATTAATATGATATACTAGAGGGGTTAATACCCCTCTTTTTTTATGTCTAATAGAATTGAGTTAGGAGAAGGATTCTTTTACCCAGATGAAAAGAAATACTGCTTCATGAAAAGATCAGCAGCAGATGTTGACATAAGTGATGATAATGGTGGAGATTATATTACTTACACTCCAGGATTTGGAGACTTTAAGGATGTTGGATTAGAGGAATATCTTATTAAGTATGTTAAAGATAATAAGTTGAGTTGGTGTGATGTTGAGATTGATTGGTTAAGGCATTGCCACTATGAAATGGATCCAGATACAAAGGAACTTGGAGAGTTTTTAGAATCATCAGGATGTGAGTGTGATAGTTGGGAGTGGAATCCAAAGACTCAAGAGTTTGATGATTATGAATATGAAGAGGAGGAGGAATAAATAATTAGAAAATTTTATGGCATCTTCTAGAACTATTAAACAAGGCAGTGTGATGGAAGGTATCTTTGCCATGTATTGTGCTGCCTTTCTTATAGATCCTGAAGATGGAAAAAGTAAATCATCAATAGAGGGTTTTATCAATGATTTGAGAATTGATACTACTTTAGGTCAGTTAGCAGATAAGAACAAGAAATCAGTTGATTATCATAATACTTTTCCTGCTCATTCTGGACCTGCTAAAAAGAATTTTAAAGATGTATCTATAGTAACAGGGAAAAAAGCAAAGGTTATGCTAAAGGGGTCTGATAAATTTGATTCATTGTCTAAATTATTAACTGATAATGATAAGTATTTTGAGTCTGTTGGTAAAAAAGGTTTTCTAGATTTTTCTCAAGTTGAATTAAAAGTTAGAGTAAAGGAAGCAGAAACTGGATTATATTATGGACCTAACTTAAAAAAATTACTTGATGAAGAGAAGAAGAATGATTTCGTTAAGGATGAAAAGTATGGTGAGATTAAAAAAAAGATGCTACAGTTGATAAACAATAACCAGACTGCATTTTTCAGAGATTTAAAAAATGTTAAACAAAAATATTTAAAAAATAGTCAAAATGATAAAGTGAAATGGGGAGTAGATGCTGATGGTATTGCTGGTGAGACTAGTGGAGGATCCATAAAACAAGATGTTACAATACAAATATTTGCTGACGGTAAAAGGATTCTTAGAAGTGAACTTAATTTTTCTTTAAAATCTGATAGTGTTAGTATACATGGTGGAGGAATTTATAATTCTATGCCAGAGATATTTGAGATGTTTGAGGGAATCATGCCAGCAACTAGGGTTGCTGAAGGTAAAAAATATTTGAAAAGTATTATAAACAAAAAGGGACATGAAGAAACAAGTAAGGCGGCTATAAACTCTGTATGGAGATTGATTGGTGAAGGTATTCCTAAAAGAGAAAATATTAAATTGAGTGATCATTTTTGGGGTATTCTTGAAAAAAGATTGTTTGGATCTTCAACTGCTTATAAAGGTAAGATACAAGTTCTTGAAATGAATCAAACAGAACTTAGGGAAGTAACAAAGAAACAATTTACAAAATTAAAAAATAGTAATATATTGCTTTATCCTAAGTGGTTTGCTAATGATAATCCTACACAAGCAACTCCAGGTAGTATTAAAATTTTACCTATCTATCCAGGTGATGGTGGTAAAGTAAAAAAGAAAATAGAGAAGGATAAAGATATGGATCTATTTAAGATTAGAGTATCATATGAATGGACAAAGCAAGATGTAGGTGGAGAGATGAAAAGAATTAAACCTGGTGAAGATTATGGTTTGACACCTAGATCAGCACCTTTTAAAGTTTTTATTGAACTTGGTGGTGCAAAATCTATTATTCATGATGAGAATTGGGATGATTTTGTAAAAGATGGGTTAGTTGCTGGTTAATGGATTTAGATCAACAATTACAACTAGGTCATCTTTTACTTGAGGAGAGGGTTTGTAGGGTCTGTAAGCAGCGAAAGAATCTTTTACAATCTTTTTATCGTGTACGTAAAAACATGAACCTTCTGTCCTCTTATTCCTATGAATGTAAGGAGTGTACCATTAAGAGGATTACATCCAGCAGAAAGACTGACACAACTAACTGGACATACCCTGATTGGTAGGGTACAATATATTCAGTTACTAAATATCACTTGTTAATGTCAATGATTTCCATTGTTGCTTTGGCACTAGTTGCTGCCATATGCATATTTGCATTATACTTAAAATCTTACAATCCACATTAGAGGACTTATGCACGGAGACCTAGAACCAGAAGAGCATCATTGGCCTTCTCCTGAACATGTTAATGATTTATGGGAAGACATGGATCGGCTCAACGCATTATACGAAGAGATGATGTGGCCTCATGATGATGTATTAGAATTTATTCCTGATCATGCAAAGAGTAGGATTATTATTAGAAATAGATCGCAGGAGGAAAGAAATGAGCAACAATAATTTTACAGTGTATTCTAGAGAGGGTTGCCCTTATTGCACAAAGGTGGTAAAAGTATTAGAGATGGCAGGTCTAAATCATGTAGTTTATAAACTAGATGAACACTTTGATAAAAAGTCATTCTATGGCCAGTTTGGTGAAGGATCCACTTTCCCTCAAGTAGTTGTGGATCATACTAATATTGGTGGATGTACAGAAACAGTTCACTTTCTAAAGGAGAAGCAGTTAGTCTAATGAAAGAAGATTTTGAAACCGTCTATGATATGATTGAACATGCCATCGAACTTGCGTTTGTTGGTAAGATGCAACTTAAGTTTTACGAGTTCTTACAATATCGTAAAACTAAGAAGGCAGAAGTAGATTCTTTTCTTAAGAGTTCTACTGTTCAAGAAATTACTTCTCAGGTAATAGAACTTGAGGAGTATATAAAAGGCGGTTCAGATAATAATCATAAACAATTACGTGAGGCATATGGTCATATACCTAAACCTCAAGCAAGAAAAATAAAAGCATATCTTAATAAAATTGTTGAAGATGCAGTGAGGTATCAGTATGACAGAAGACCAGGAAGACGGAAAAAAGACTCTAAATAAAGACAAACCTCTGGAAATAAACAGAGGAGTAGAACTATTACTCAGAAACAGGAGGAAACCCCAACCAAAACCTAAAACTTTTCAGGTAAAATTCGGAAACCTTATTGCTCTATGGAATAGAGAAATTGTTTTTCACTTTGATTTTTACTTGGACATCAGAAAAAAATAACAATCTCTGGGAGGAGTGCCATGTCAGAAACATTAGTAGTAACCTTGACACTTACAACAGTTGTCTCGGCTCTTGCATTATTGGTTGGAGGTATGATAGGATGGATGGCAAGACAGCATTCATACGAAACAACTCCTCAAGTGGTATATACTCATCCAGAGATGTTTGATGCCAATGGACAATTAGTTCCTGATGAAATTGTAGCCCTAAGAATTGAAACTCATGACACCAGCGAAGACCACATCGACGAGGAAGACTAGAGGACCAAAGTTACCTTCATCTTCTAAGTCTACAAAGACACCTGTAAAGAAGAAGACTCCTGCAAAGAGGACTCCAGCAGCACCTAGAATCGATTCCTTGCCCACTAATCCTTTCATTCATGAAGTATTAGGGTTAGCATCTAAACAACGTTCTAAGGCGAAGAAGGTAGAGGCACTGCAAGCATATGAGCATGACTCAATTAAAGCAGTTCTAATATGGAATTTTAATGAGACTGTAATTAGTTTGTTACCTGAAGGACCAGTTCCTTATGGTGATGGTGAAGATCAACAATTATTAAATGGTTCTCTCTCAGAAAATCTTGCTAGAGAGGCAGCAGGTGGTGAATCAGCAACCAGACAGGATCTACAAGGACAAGGAAGAACTTCTTTACGTAGAGAATGGACTAAGTTATATCATTTCGTAAAAGGTGGTAATGATAAACTTAATGGTATGCGTAGAGAAAATATGTTTATTACTTTGTTACAGCAGTTGCATCCTAGAGAGGCAGAGATATTAGTTCTTGTTAAAGATAAGTTATTAACTGACAAATATAATATTACGAAAGAGATTGTTGCAGAAGCATATCCTGATATTGAGTGGAGTAATAGATCATGACAGCACCAGCACCAGCAGCAAAAGCACCAGAAAAGAAACCTGAGAAAAAGTTTGATACTTCACCATACTCATGTGAAATAGTTTTAGAGAAGACTACTGTAGAAAAAGCAAATGATAGGCAACTTCCTACAGATGCTTTTAATGTATTCTATATTGTAGATGGTAAAGAACATTTAGATGTAACTCGTTCTGAGAAGATGGTAAATGTTTTTGATTTGTATTATGATAGGTATGGGAAAGGTGCAGTTCAGAGAATTGATTATGGTCATGGTACAGTAAGACCTAATTTATGGGGAGCTAAACCAACTCCAAAACAGAAGAAGAGAAGAAAGCCATGAGTAAAAATAAAGATAGAGATGAACTTCTTAGATCGCAAATTAATGATGTGATCAGAGGTGAGATACAGGAAGGTATCAATGAGTATATGGATTCCTCTAATGATAAAGGATTTGGTGATGAGAAACTTAAGGTCAAGATACCACAGAGTGAAGTAGATAATATTCTTAAGGAGTATAAGAAGATTAAGAAAAGTCAGAGATCCAATATAGGACAGGTAAAAAAACTTGGTTTAGTTGATAAATATGGGAAACCTCTATAACTATGGATAAAATTGATACCCAAGGGATGAGTGGTGAAGTAAGTGAAGGATGTACTGATAACATATATCCTCATGATGAGAATGGAGAACCAATTCTTCCTCGTGCTATTATCCGTCCCAATAGATTACATACTCCTCAAATGGTTAAGGAGTTGAAGATTCTTATCAATGAAGTTCTAGATGAACGTGAACATAAGAAGAGGTTAGCAGCAGCATATGATGATGTAAAACCATTACCACCATCATATTTTGATACAGATGCATTTAAGCATTCTGTTGATGAAGAAGAACCACCTTATCAAGATTGGAGTCAATGATTTTACCAGGAACTACAGTAACTGTTAAGAATCCTACCTCAATATATTGGGGATATGTTGGATTCATTCAGAGAATTAGTGGTACTAATGCAGCAGTTCTTTTTGATAACTATTCTCCTTGGGAGAAGATGGTTACATTTCCTATAAAAGATTTACATGAAGGAGGGACATTACCAAAATGAGAACCCAAAGAAAAGAAAATTATTATTACGTTTTCTGGACTATAGCAATGATTGCCTTTATAGTTCCTCAAGTATTCACTGCATATGCATACATGAATATTAAATCTCTTCTTGAAAAACCTTTTGAGATAGAGATAGTTGAACCATCTAAAATCAGATTAGGGTTATGAGAATTGGTGTTATGTGTTCTGGGAACGGAACAAACTTTGAGAACATAATACGTTCAGTTACTAAGCATGAGGTTGTGATGATGATTCACAACAAAGAAGAATGCGGTGCTGTTAAAAGAGCAGCAAAGTTTGGTATTCCTCATTGCTATGTTAGTCATAAAGATGAAGATAAGATGATAGATCTCTTCAGAGTATGGAGAGTTGATCTTATTGTATTAGCAGGATATATGAGAGTTATTAAAAATCCTGCTGCCTTCCCTGCACCTATCATAAATGTACACCCTTCTTTGCTGCCTAAGTATAAGGGATTACATGCAGTAGAACAGGCACTAGAGAGTGGTGATAAAATTACTGGATGTACTGTGCATTATGTGAATGAAGAATTGGATGGTGGAGAAGTTATTTTACAATCCGAAGTTCCTATTCTTCCTGAAGATGATGTTAAATCATTAACCAAGGCAATTCAGAGAAAAGAATATGCCATCTTACCTATTGTGATCAATGAACATTTGGAAAAACTACAAACAAGTATTGCATGATAACATCTCACTTTATAATGAGGTAGGTAGTGTCTGGGCACAGTGGGAAGGTAAGAAGACTAGTCTCCTGGCTAAGACATATAGTAATAAATATCTTCTTAAATCTAGAGAGGTAGAGATTTGGAGTGATACTTCATGTATCTACAATAATATTCTATACCCTAAGACAGGATCTAATTTACCCTGTTTTGGTATGGATCTTATGGGGTTTAATCCTAATAGGGTTATTATAGTATTTGATTTCCAACATCCTGTAGAGAACTATCTATTTTCTGTGGATGGATTACCAAAACAAGAAGGGAATATAAGATTCTTTGAGCCAGGTAATCATTTCTCAGAAAACATATATGTTGCTAAGTGTAAGATGGATGAAGTTGATGAACATTTAGAAATGTTTAGTAGATATATTAAAATATATTGTGATATGTTATACTCTGATGAACCTTCTGGTCTAGATACTACAGTCTATAAAGACTTTGATGAATATATGACTGATCTTGATCCTGTTGGAGGATATCTTACAGGACAATTTGGTAAAGAAAAATCTGAATCACTCGTAAACGACTTTTTATTCTCATACAAATGACACTAAGTACCAAGTATAGGTTAAAACTCACTGATATATGTTGTAGAATGATTACTACTGATGGAGTTCCAGTTACCTTAGAAGAAAGAATCTGGATGAATAAACTTTGTGAACATAATTCACAAGCAAAATCTATTGCTGAACAACTTCTTTGTCCCAATACTGTTGGTGAGGATGTTGCTTATTATCAATAATGTATCAGGGAATACAAACAAACTTGACTATATAGTATGTACGTGTTAGTATTAACACACAACGTTCATCCCCATAGTGGGGACGCAAGTAAGCCGACACGGAACGGGTTCGTTCATCCCTTCGGGGACGCAAATGCCGACTGAAGGAACGGTCTAAACAACCTCATCCTACAGGAGAAAACCGATGGCACAAGTCACATACCGTGGAGTCAAGTATGACACCACCGAGCGTAAGCAGGCTCAAACTCACAAGGTTCAAGAAACCTATCGTGGAGTGAAGTTCAATAAGGAACTAGCTACTGCTTAGTCACTTACTTATAAGAAGAAGGAGGGGGTTTACATACCCCCTTTTTTAATGTATAATTTTAAAAAAGGTTATACTTATGGCACTTCATATGAGAGAACAATTATTACGAGCAGTATTATCTCATGCTCATGGAGAGATTGAAAAGCATAAGGCGAATGTCAATGTATATCTTGAGCATCCAGCAGGTATAGGAGAGCATTCAGATATTACCGAAGCAATTCAATGTGAGTTAGATAAGATTGCAAGGTATCATGATCAAGTAGAAGTTGTAGAAAAATATTTTGCTTCTAAGAAGTAATGGATAGGGATAAATTAAAACTTATTGTAAAGAATCTAAAGTTACTTGTAGATTCTTTAGAGTCTGAAGTATATTCAGATCCCGATGCGTATAAGTATGAAACATATACGCAAGTAAACCCACCAATTGACGATTACGATGAGGTCTTCGATGACGACGATGGATACCCAGATTAAATTAGTAAGTGTAACACCAGATGCTGAACAGCATATGGCATATGTTGCTCGTGTCAGTAATCCTAAGAACCAAGACAATGAGAAGTTTGCTGGTCTTCTTAAGTATTGCATCCAGCACGGTCACTGGAGTGTTTTTGAGCAAGCATTTATGACGGTAGAGATCAATACTACCAGAGGTCTTGCTGCACAGATACTACGTCATAGATCATTTACATATCAAGAGTTCTCTCAGAGGTATGCTGATAGTAGTATGCTAGGTAAAGAGATTCCTGTACCAGAACTCAGGAGACAGGATGATAAGAATCGTCAGAATAGTATTGATGATGTTGATCCTCTTGTAGCACAAGATTTCCATAGAAAAATACAGAAGCATTTTGTAGATGGGATGCACCTGTATAAAGAGATGCTTGATGCAGGAATAGCAAAGGAGTGTGCTCGGTTTGTACTACCTCTTGCTACACCTACAAGAATCTATATGACTGGTAGTGTACGTTCATGGATACATTACATTGATCTACGTTCTGCACATGGAACACAGAAAGAACACATGGATGTAGCAGAGGGAGTTCGTAGTATATTTACCGAACAATTCCCTGTTGTCGCAGAAGCCCTTGACTGGGCTAAATAACTACCCCCTATTGTATTCATATGGCAACATATCCTGTCGTTAACAGTAAAACTGGTGAGCAGAAAGAAGTCGCAATGAGTGTTCATGATTGGGATCAGTGGAAAATTGATAACCCAGAATGGACAAGAGACTTTTCCGATCCAAGCACATGTCCTGGTGTAGGAGAAGTTGGTGAGTGGAGAGATAAGTTGCACAATAAACATCCTGGATGGACAGAAGTTCTTAATAAAGCCGAAAAATCTGGAGGTATTCAGGGTCGTTTAGCAAAGAGGGGAATCGTTTAGTATGCCACGTAAAAAGAAAGCAGACACGCAACCAATCGGTGTAGGACTCACCGCAAAACAGATGAAGAGGAAGAAACCAATAAACACGGATTTCTTAAGAGATATAGATCCTCTTACAGAAAACCAACAATTATTGTTTAATGCATATGAGAGTGGTAAGAATCTTGTTGCCTATGGTGCAGCAGGTACAGGTAAGACCTTTATCACTCTCTATAATGCACTCTGTGATGTATTAGATCCTACTACATCATATGAGAAGATCTATATTGTAAGATCACTTGTTGCTACTAGGGAGATTGGATTCTTACCTGGTGATCATGATGATAAATCAAATCTATATCAGATACCATATAAGCATATGGTAAAGTATATGTTTGAGATGCGTACAGATGCAGACTTTGAGATGCTGTACGGTAACTTAAAAGCACAAGGCACAATTGATTTCTGGAGTACCTCATTCATTCGTGGTACAACATTTGATAATGCTATTATAATAGTAGATGAATTCCAGAACCTTAACTTCCATGAACTTGATAGTATAATCACAAGGGTTGGAGAGAACACTAAGATAATGTTCTGTGGTGATGCAACTCAGACTGACTTGGTTAAACAGAATGAGAGAACTGGTATCAGTGATTTCATGCAGATCCTTAGAGTCATGCCTTCTGTTGATATAATTGAGTTTGGTGTACAAGATATTGTTAGATCAGGATTATGTAAGGAGTATCTATTATCTAAACTAGAACTTGGTTTATAGATGAGATTTCCTATACAATGTTTTGATGACTTCTATACAGATCCTGATAAAGTAAGAGGTTATGCCTTATCATTGCCTTATACTACTGACGGTGGAGTCTATCCTGGTTTGAGAACTCCTGAACTTTCTGCATTTAATGAGAATTTTCGTTATATGTCAGTTCATAAGTTCTTATCTATGTGTGATGATTTTGATAGTCAAGAAGTTGATATAAATGTTGATACACACTTCCAAAAGATTTGGAGATTTTCTAAAGATAAAGATAGTCCATTAAATGGAGGATGGATTCATACTGATGGTAGTACTGTTCTTGCAGGACTTGTTTATCTAAGTCCAGATCCTGATCCTAATGCAGGAACGTCTATTTACACTAAGAAAAAAGATGCTATAATACCAGAGTGGATGGTTTATGAAGAGGGTGTTCCGAACAAATCTAAATTCATTAATGATGTTCTTGCCTCAAAATTTTATTGTCCTATTGATTCTATAAAGGATTATGAGAAAGCTATTGTCGAAAACAATAGTACATATGAACCCACAGTAGAAATCAAGAATAAGTACAACAGAATGATTGCATACGATGGTGATCAGCATCATGGTATGACAACTTGTTGGACTGACAATGATGAAGATTTTAGATTAACTCAAGTCTTTTTTATAAAAAATATGAGGTGTAACTCAATGAAATTTCCTAATATAAGATGCGAACGCTATGGTATTTGAGCATTGTAATCACTTAGGTGATATTGAATTAGAAAAGAAAGAAACTCCTGGTTGTAGACTTTATCAAGTCCCTTCTGGTGAGTGGGTTCCTTCTATTACTTCAGTAACATCCTTTTACAATAGGCAGATCTTTATTGATTGGCGTAAGCGAGTTGGTATAGAAGAAGCAAATCGTATTACTAAGAAGGCAACTGCTCGTGGAACTGATTTTCATGAAGCAGCACAGGCATATCTAGAGAACAAAGAACTTAATTGGGATGATTATAGACCAGCAACTAAGTTCATGTTCCATCATGCAACACCATATCTGGACAAGATAAATAATATACACGCTATAGAAAGAACCCTTTACTCTGAGTACCTTGGTCTTGCAGGTAGAGTTGATTGTATAGCAGAGTATGAAGGCGAGTTAGCAGTCATAGACTTTAAGACATCAGAAAAGATCAAACCTGAGAAATGGTTGGAAAACTATTTCGTTCAGGAGACTTTCTATGCTGCTGCTTATTACGAACTAACAGGTATCCCTGTCAAGAAATTGATCACCCTTATGGTAACACCAGCAGGTGAAGTCAAGGTGTTTGACAAAAGAAACAAAGGGGATTATATTAAACTTCTAGTTCGTTATATAAAAGAATTTGTTAGTAACCACACTGGGGCAGAAAAAAGTGAATGAATTAGAAAAAGTAATGGAGAAGAAGTTCTTCTGTCCTACTAAGTTTGCACAGGAGATCGAAAGTCTTGTCTTAAATAATGCTGATATGAATTACATTGATGCCATTGTTCATTTCTGTGAAAAGAATGGTGTTGATGTAGAGTCAGTTCCTAAACTTATTTCTAAACCTCTAAAGGAAAAAATTAAGTGTGATGCTCAAGAACTTAATTTTATGAAAAGAACTACTAGAGCAAAATTACCTGTTTGATTATGCCAACTAAATCTGAATTGACACACTATCGTCTCCAAGCAATGTTAAGAGAACATAGTTTTAGTGATCTTGAGTACCTTGGAGACTTGCCTGGTAAAGGACACACATATAGAATAGGGGAGCATGAAGTTCCAGTAGATTGGATTGATGAATTGGAAGGTGTAGAAGAAGAAGATGATGCCCTTTGATGCTTACCGTTGTTATCTCTCTCTAAAGAATCACTTTACTAAAGATAAGTATGATTATCATAAGTATGCTGGTAAAACTAGAGCAACTAGACAAGCTTTCTATAAAAGAAAGGACAGGTTTTGGTTTGAGAAGTTTGCAAGACAGAAAACCGATAAAGAAGTAGAAGAGTTTTTTGTATCTAATTTTGTTAGTAGTACTGATCCAGGTACAATGTGGATTGGTGATATGATAAAGAATGGAGAAGCAAGGTATGTTGATTGGAAAAAGAAAGTAGAGTCTCTTTCATATAATTTTAAGGAAGAAACTACTGCTGTTTTTGCTGATGGTAACTTTGATGCAATGTTTCATATTGATGGATCAAGGCATCCAGATATTTTAAAAGAATATTTGGGCGGTAAGGTATCACTTGAAACTATGGTAATATGTGATAGAATATTAGGGTATAGGGAAGAGTGGGATAAGAAACTGAATGATCCTGTATGGGAAACCGTCAGTTTAAAAATAAAAAAGTACAAACCCTTCCTAAATATAAATGTATTCCGCTATAAAAAAATCTTACAGAAAGTAGTATTATGAGTTTTTTTAAATCTGAAGTTGTTCGTGCTGAGATGGCAGAGATACATGAACTCCAACAGGAAGTTTATGGTAATGTCTTTAAGTTTCAGAACATGTCTTCTGAAGATAAATCATATCATGTTGATATTTTAGAAAAACTTATTGAGAAGCAGCGAGTAATGTATACTCGGTTGTCTCTTTCTGATGATCCTGATGCAAAAAAGATGAAGCAAGACATTGTGGATTCTGCATCTATGATGGGACTCCCTAAAAACCTTGATATGAATAAGGTGTGGAGTGATATGACTAAGATGGTTGACATTATGAGAAAACAGATTGACAAAGAATCTGAATCTTGATATTATAGTAGAGTACTTAAAAGCCAAATCTAAAAACAAATCTAATGTCATTTAACGATTTAAAAAAGCAGTCCTCTCTAGGATCTCTAACCCAGAAATTGGTTAAAGAAGTGGAGAAGATGAACACTACTAGTGGTGGAGCAGATGAAAGACTCTGGAAACCAGAAGTAGATAAAACAGGTAACGGTTATGCCGTTCTTCGTTTCTTACCAGCACCAGAAGGTGAGGACATTCCGTGGGCAAAAATTTATTCCCATGCATTCCAAGGACCAGGTGGTTGGTATATTGAGAATTCTTTGACCACAACAGGTGGCAAGGATCCTGTATCAGAGCACAATCGTGAACTCTGGAACAGTGGTAATGAATCTGATAAGGATGTAGTTCGTAGACAGAAGCGTAAGCTTTCTTACTATGCAAACATCTATGTTGTAAAAGATCCTACCAATCCTCAGAATGAGGGTGGAGTATTCCTCTATAAGTTTGGTAAGAAGATCTTTGATAAGATCATGGAAGCAATGCAGCCTGAGTTTGAGGATGAAACTCCAATCAATCCTTTTGACTTCTGGCAAGGTGCAAACTTCAAATTGAAGATTGTTAAGAAGGATGGTTACTGGAACTATGACAAGTCAGAGTTCGATGCACCATCACCTCTCTTAGAAGATGATGATGCTTTAGAAGCATTGTGGAAGAAGCAGTATTCACTTGCTGCTGTTACTGCACCAGATCAATTTAAGTCATATGATGACTTGAAGAAGCGTCTGGATTATGTCTTAGGACATAAACAACCTACTCGTCGTTTTGATGAAGAGGTATCTAATGAGGATAATGATCGTGGATCATTTACTCCCGATTTTAAGAGTAGAGAACCAGTCGCTGCTGCACCTGTAGCATCTGCTAGTTCAGAAGAAGATGATGCACTAAGTTATTTTCAGAAGCTAGCTAATGAGTAACTAGTAAAGTCTAATATTTTCTCCTCTTTTAATGGTTTCACTCACATACTGAGTGGAACCATTTTTATATGGCATTATATCTTGCATGTCATCTAAAATTATTCTTAGATATCTTTCTTTAAGTACAAAGATATTTCTTTTTTCATTTTCTTTTTCTTCTTCATACTGATAGTTTGTTATTGGTACAACAGCATCATTTACTGTTATTAATGAGTCTTGATAGTAGTCATAGTATTCAGTTTTATATGTGGATGAAACATGTAACCCTGCTGGTACTATAACAACACCTTGACTATTAGTTACTTGAGTTGTTTCATAGTGATGTATTCCACTATATAAATTTTCGTATGTTTTATATCTTTCTAGAAGTACTTTATCAAAATCATTTTGAGGAAGTGGCCATTCTGTTTGTATATTAACTATATTGTTTGATAGTAATATAACCCAATCTAAATTTTCATCACCATACACATCATAAGCAACATTATCTGGTCTAGCATCTCCTACGATTTGATATTTAGTAAAGACTGTTACATCCTGAAAAATATCATCTCTTAGTTTTCCTTTCTTAAAAAGATTTTTTACTTTAACATAGTCAGATATTTTAGACTCAGGAAGTCTACTTACATAATCAAAGTCAGGAACGTATCTGAAATAATTTTTCATTTTAGAAACCTACGCTTTGTGAATCATTATAATCAGTAGAGAATACTGGTTCCAGTTCTCCGAAGCTCATTGTTAATTCGTATGCTGTCATTATACCGTCTCTATATGTAGAATAGTTTCCATCAGGAGTGTAGTTGACGCTGAATGATTGCAATGCACATTCTTTAAATTTATTGAGGTACTTATGTTCTTTACCTTCATGAAGGTATTGAATCATCCATGTAAATGGTGTTTTTAAATATAATCCAGCAGATTGTTTCTGAGGAGCCATTCCCATCTTGAAGAATCTAATAATATCAATTAACATTTTTCCTTCTCTTGCATTTCTTGGAGAGAACTTAAATGTAAAACCAAAACTACGTAGTTCAGGACCACCAAATAACAATTCCATATTAGGATTCATCACAACTCCTTCAGTTCTTGCTAGGAATTGTGCGGAGTCTGTACCTGTTGCTGCTTGTATAACTTCTGCCTTAACTGCTTTCTTAATCGCATCTGTATTATCTTTAAGTGCTCCCTCAATTCCCTTAAAATCTCCTTCTAATGCTTTTGATGCTAATGCACCTGCTGCTGCTTGAGCAGAGGTCATTGTTTGTTGTCCCCAACTAACAGAATTTTGATCACTAATACCACCAGGAATTGGAAGAGTGCATGATCCTTTTCCTAATCTGCTGTTCATACCAGCTCTTGCTTCTATACCTGATATATTATCACTACCAACATTAAATTTTCTAGGTTTAAATTCTACTTGTCTAAATTTAATTACGTCTTGACTACTAGTTCTTAATGCTTCTGGAAAAACTAAGTCACCCCAATTTGGTTTATTGCTACTTTTTATACCAAACATGCTGAATATATTATTAGCAACCTCATTTACATTCATATTTGCATTTGATGTTGGATTTGAATTATCTCCTGTTTCATCTGTTCCTTTTGCTTTGTTTGGCCATAATAAATCTAAGGTGTTTGCTGTTGCTGCAGAAGGATCTACTCCTAATGCTTGTTGGGATTTATTTGATACGATTGTTGCAGATTCTTTTACTGATTTTATTCCTTCTGGACTGGAAAAGAAAGTATTTTCGTCAGCACTTGTACCAGATCCTTCTGTTGCTGTAAATACTCCTGTTTGAGGATCTATAGTACCTAATTGTCTATCATCAGATTCTGATCCACTAGGCACAAAAGCACCTTCTACATTAGGATCCGCTACTGTAGTACTCTTAAGAGTTATTTCTCCAGTTACTGAGTCTATTTTTGTATAGTAGCGAACGTTCTGTAGATGTGAGTAGGAAAAATTACCACTATCTCTGCTTCCGTATGTTGCCATTCTACGAGGTTTTTATTTATTTAGGATAAATTTTCCATATGGTATTGCCATTAGATCATCAAGTTCATTATTTTGAACAATATATAATTGTCCTGCTAACTCTTCCCATGTATAGTTTCTAGATTGTCTCCAATGAAAGTTAATACCTTTAAATCCCCATGTTTCTAATGAAGTACATGCAATGAGTGGGTGTTGATCATATGTTTTACCAGGAGTCTTAGCATTATATACAAAGGTATAGAACTTTCCCACTTCTGGTATGGGTGTTACCGTATTATTCAATAACTCCATTATTTCCATCATCATTTCTTCAGGGTCGTCAGTTCTGAGGTTTATATCATTACCTACTATCCTGTTTATATTTTGATCAAATTCTGGATCAAATACAAATTCTTTACCAGGAGTATTTGTCATGATCTTATACCTAATTCTCTTTCAGTAATAATCTTAAATTCAACTCCATGATCTTTACACCATTCATTTGCTGCTACCCATTTTGCTTGGTTAACTGCATAGGTTTTACATTCGTAGAGGTATGATTGAGTCACATTCTTTCTTTTCTTTGGTGGTTTAGTTTGTTTAAATGGTTTAACTTCGACTACATATGTTTTAACCTTACCTGTGTTTTCCTTTACTTTCATAATAAAGTCTGGGAAGTATCTTCTTGCTTTCCCATCAGGAGCACGGTAGGGTATAAAGAATTCTTCACTTCCCCACTCTATAATGTTCTCATTTAGATCACAATAGTTACAGAATCTTTCTTCCCAAGAACTACGACAGATAATATTATTGATATTACCTTTATATTTCCTTGGATTTGATGGTTTATATAAACTCTTTTTACTTTCGGCCATACATAATATATAAGGTAAAAAATTATTTATAGATGGCACGTCCCAAGTCAGTCACGCAGATTAAAAACACCTTGCTCAGTCCATCTCTAACCTCTCATTTTGAGGTAGAGATACCTGTTCCAACTAATCTCAGAGGGATATTAGGAACTAATCAGGAGCAATTAAATTTACAATGTTCTGAGGCAAGTCTTCCAGGTTCTTCTCTTGCTACTACTGAGATCAATAATTCTTTTCATGGTGTTACTGAAAGACATGCGTATAGAAGGATATATGATGACAGAATTGATTTAACTTTTTATGTAGATGCTGATAACTATACTCCTATTAGATTTTTTGAGAATTGGATATCATATATTGTAGGTGAAACTGATAGAGATGATATGATGAATACAAATTATTATTATAGAAGTCAATACCCTGATGAGTATTGTGCTAATCAAGGATTAAAAGTTAGAAAGTTTGAGAGAGATTATGGTAGATCTATAGAGTATGAATTTATTAGAGCATATCCTTTGGCAATAACATCTATGCCAGTTAGTTATGAAGGATCTAGTTTATTAACATGTAATGTATCAATGACATATATTAGGTATATTGCAAGACCTATTCATACTTCTCCTATTAATGTGCCAACACCAGGTCAGCAAGCAGCATTTAATATAGGAGGAATACTTGCTGGTGGAGCAGCTAGTTTAGTTAATAATGTTGTTGATAAGGTAACTGGTAGTGATTTTGCTGGAGATGTTGCTGGTGCTGTTGCTGGTGCTGCTGTTGGTAATTCATTAGGAATAGCAGTTTATCAAGTACCAGGAGAAAGTTTCATGAGAGATGCAGCAACTGGAGAACCTATATAAACCCCTATAAATAAAGTACACTGAATTGTATTAGGATATTATGCCTTTACCAAAAATTGCGACCCCGACTTATGAGTTGGAGTTACCATCTTCTGGGCAGACAGTTAAGTACCGACCTTTCCTTGTAAAAGAAGAGAAGGTTCTTGTCATTGCCCTAGAGAGTGAAGATAACAAACAGATCACAAATGCTATTAAAGCAGTATTAAAGAGTTGTGTTCTTACAAAAGGAATTAAAGTAGAAAAACTTCCTACTTTCGACATTGAATTTCTATTCCTTAACATCAGAGGTAAGTCTGTTGGAGAAGAATTAGAAGTTAATATTATTTGTCCTGATGATGAGAAGACACAAGTGCCAGTTACTATTGATCTTGATGATATTCAAGTTCAAAAGTATGATGATCATGAGAATCAGATAAAGATTGATGAAAATATTATGATGGAGATGGCTTATCCTTCATTGGATCAGTTCATTAAAAATAATTTTGAGTTTGATGAAAAGAATGCGATGGCACAATCATTTGAATTGATTGCTCAGTGTATTGATAAGATCTATACTGAAGAAGAAGTATGGGCAGCTGCTGATTGTACTAAGAAAGAAATGAATGAGTTTCTTGAGTCGATGAACTCAACTCAGTTTAAGTTAATTGAGAAGTTCTTTGAGACTATGCCTAAACTATCCCATACTATTAAAGTTACTAATCCCAAAACAAAAGTTGAAAGTGAAGTAGTGCTTGAGGGATTAGCGTCTTTTTTCGGGTAGCAATGCTGCATATGACTCTGGAGAATTACTTCAGACTTAACTTTGCTTTGATGCAGTACCATAAATATAGCTTGACAGAGATTGAGAATATGATGCCTTGGGAACGAGACATTTATGTTGGTCTTCTTCAACAACATCTTGAGGAAGAAGAACTAAAACAAAAGCAAAAACAAAATGCCTAAAGGAAGACCACTAGCATATTCAGGAGGAGGCTTTATAAAGTCTATGAGGGAGAAACACGAACCTCATATGAAGCTTGCTGGTAGAGTCGATAGCCTTGAAAAAGGTATTCCTATTGAACTTGCTCAGTTACATAAGACATTAAGTAAGTCCTTTGGTATGCAAAGGAAGACTTTAGCGAGAGTAATAGGACTTGAGAAAAAAGTTGCTGAGTTAGAAGAAGAAAAGGCACAAATAGAGGATGCAGTAGATGATATAATAGCAGATGACGGAATAGATATAGATGATGAAGTACCTATACCTCAAGAAGCAGGAGATGATGTAATATCAGGAGAAATAGGTTCTGATAAACCTTCTAGTGGTGGTGAACCTCCTAAAGGAGTAGGTACTATAACTGATCCACCAAAAAAAATTAAGGCAACAAGAAAAAAAATTAAGGCAAAAAAGAAAAAACTAAAGGCAAAAAGAAAAAAAATAAAGGCAGCAGATATAAAGAAAGGAACTGCATTAGATAAGGACTTTGATTCTAGAGTACATGGTAAGGATGAGAAGGGAGAATATTTAAGTAAGGAAGAAAGAATAGCAAGGTTTAAAGGTAAACCACTAGCAAAACCTGATGATCTTAAACCAGTTGAAAAGGAGGGGGATGAGGAGTCTAAAAAATCTAATCCGTTTGAAGGAGTTGGTAGTCACTTAACAACTATTGCAGACACTGTAGATTCAATTTATCAAACTCTACAAGAACAGTTTAAGGTACAAGAGGATGCACAGGATGATGCTAGAGTAAAATCGGAAGAGAAAGATGTTAAAGCAGCAGAGAAGGATTTAGAGAAGAAAGGTGGGTTAGGTCTTGGTAAAGGATTGAAAGATACTGCAGCAAAGGTATTCAAACCTTTCATGAGTATTTGGGATAAGTTTGTAAATTTCTTTGTTGCGATTGTAGCAGGTAAAGTTATAATGAAAGCATTGGATTGGTTTGGTAATCCAGAGAATGCTTCTAAGGTTTCATCTATATTCAGATTCATAAAGGATTGGTGGCCTGTATTGTTAGGTAGTCTTATGTGGTTCTTGCCAGGACTATTAGGTCCAGCAGGAATGGTAGCAGGTACTATTGCATTATTGATGTGGGGTGTTCCTAAGATAATTGATGCAGTTAAATTTGTTATGGATCTACCAGGTCAAATTGCAAGGTGGATAACTGGAAAGGGAGATAAAGATCTTGAGAAAGCAGAGGAGGATGCAGTTGGTGATATAACAAAAGAAATAGGTCAGGAAGATAAGGGAGATGAAAAACCAACTGGAGATAAACCTCCTTTAGATGCGAAGGAAGTTGTACCAGAAGATAAACCAGCTAAACTGAATAAGGGTGGGGAAGTTCCTGGAGAAGGTAATACGGATACTGTTCCTGCCATGCTTACTCCTGGTGAGTTTGTTATGACAAAAGGTGCTGTGCAAAAGTATGGTCTTGATACTTTAGAAGGTATGAATGCTGCTGCTGGTGGAACTAATAAACCTAAGAAGGATGAGAATGTACGTAAATTTAAAACAGGTGGTCAGGCAGAGGCAGGTAAAGAATGGGGTGAGAATACAGAAGACTTACAGAAAGTAGTTGCTCCAGAACTGTTGAAGTTTATGGAAATACAAAATGCAGCAGTTGATGAGAATCCTGAGGCTTATAATGGTATAAAATTGAAGATGGATAGAGATGGAACGGTTCCAAACTTTGGTGAGTTTATAATGAATCAAGGTGAGGCTGAATTTAATAAAGGAATAGAAATGCTTCAGACTAATGAGGCATTAGAACCAGAAGTTAGAGAGGCACTTATTAAAAAAGCACTTTATATTAGGAGTGAGACATTAGATAATCCTAATTTTAAAGGAGATATTGCATTTGATATTAACAAAGATATTCCAGGTACAGCAGCAAATAGATTGTATATTAAAGCTCAGAACTCTCCTAATAATAAAGCAATAATGGCAGGAATAGATCCAGCAGAAGTTGCAAGACTTTGGAATAGGCAGAATATGAATGGTGGTGGTTTGGTTCAATATTTAAATTTTGGTGGTTTAGTTCAGAATCTTCCACAAGTTAAGGCAGCAAAGTGGTTAGGTGGTAAAGCAAAACAAGGATTTAATATGTTACCACAGGTTAAAGCAGCGAAGTGGTTGGGTGGTAAAGCAAAGGATATGTTTAATAAAGGTAAGGAGTTTGTTGGTAATGCATTTGATAAGTCTGCTAATATTCCTCCTCCTACATCTAATGATCAAAAGGTAACTATTATTCAACAGACTAATACATCTTCCCAAAAACCATCGGAGTTGGGTGGATCTAATATTCCTGTTTTCCCTGCAGTTTATCCTGCAAGGAAGAAGAATAAGCAGAAACTATTGGGGATAACGGTATAATATTATGGCTTGGGCAGCACTAGGTAAAAAATTAGCGACTGGAATGGTCAAGGATAAGGCAAAGAAGATTGCCACTGATAAGTTATTGAATAGAAAGAAGAAAAAACCTGTTGCTAAAAGACCAACATTAGATCAACTCATTGAGGATGTTAGAGGTGGTGGAGCAGAGCAAGCAAAAGGTGGAGCACTTGCTATTCGACCTACTACTTCTTTAGTTCCTACTGCTCCTAGTGTTGCAACTGGTAGTGGTGGAGATACTGATATTGAAGGTACTCTTATTAGAATTAAAACGAAAGTTATTTCTATAGATCAGGTATTAAAAGGTACTCTTGCAGCAGAGAAAGCAAGGAAGAAAGATGCAGAAGCGGCTCAAGAAGCAGCAGAACAAGCAGCAGCAGAAAAGAAATTAGAAAAACCTAAAGCAAAGAAGAAAAAGAAGAAGGGTATGAAAGCACCCAAACAAATCTTAAGTCTTTGGGATAAGTTAAAAAATTTCTTTACTAGTATAGTATTTGGTTATGTTGGAATGAAACTACTTCCTTTATTACCAAAGTTAATACCTATTGCTGAAGGTCTTTTTAAAGCAGTAGATATTATTATATCAATTTCTGGATGGGTCTTTAATATAGTAGCTACTGTTGTTGATTGGGGTTATAAACTTTATGACCTAGCAATGGGATTCATCAGCAATGTAGTTGGTGAAGAGAATATGAAACATATTGAGTCCTTGATGGAGGGTCTCAATAGTTTGATCAATGGATTCCTTATGTGGAAGATATTTGGTCAGAAAATATTTGAATCAGTTCTTGCTAGTGTAAAGAGAGCATTTAGAATAGCAAAAGTAATTGTAAAGAGGGTAGCAAAATTTGCTAAGAACTTTGCAAAAGGATTAGGAAAAACTTTAGGTTTTGTAAAAGATGTAGGTGGTAAAGCACTTAATCTTGGAAAGAAAGTACTTGGTAAGGGTGCAAATCTTGCAAAGAATATAGGTGGTAAAGTACTTAATCTTGGAAAGAATTTATTAGGCAAGGGTGCAAATGTTGCTAGTAAGGGTGCTGGTGTATTAAGTAAGGGTGCTGGTGTAGCAAAAGAAGTAGCGAAGAAGGGAGTAGCAAAGGCTGGTGGATGGGCAGCAAAGATATTTGGTAAGGCAGCAAAGGTTGTAGCACCTGCAATGAAAGCAGCAATGCCAGCAGTTAAAGGATTTGCTAAGAGGATACCAATTTTAGGACCATTGATTGTTGGTATTGTCTCCATGATGACTGGAGATCCACCAGGACAAGCAATGTTCAAAGCACTTGGTGCAGCAATTGGTGGAGCAATTGGAACATTCATACCTGTTCCTGTTCTTGGTACATTGATCGGTGAAACGATTGGTGTGTATGGTGGTGACTTAATGTATCAGTTATTATTTGGTGGTGGAGCAAAGGCAGTAGGAGAGAAAATTAAAGGAGACTTTAAAAAGGTTATGGATGGAGGTAAACAAATATTTGAATGGGTCAAGACTGGATTTAGTAGATTCATGGAGGGATTGCCAAAAAATAAATTAAAATTAGCATGGTTTATGTTTAATCCTACTAACATAATTGACAAGGTTAAGTTGTTAAGTAAGGCATTCTTCTCCAGAGAACCAATGAATCCTCCTAAAAAGGATGCTAAGGATAAGGATAAGGATAAAAAGGATACTAAGAAAGGTGAGGTAAAAGGTAAGACACCACCACCACCGAAAACAGATAGAGGTGAAAAGGTTCAAACCACTTCTAGTATGAGTTATAATTCAGAGACAGGAAAGTCCACTTATAAAATAAATGATCAAGAGGTTTCAAGTAAAGAATACGATGAGTATAAAGCTCTCTCTAAAAAGGAGAGAATGAATTATGTTACAAAGGCAAAGGCTGATGCTAATAATATTGTTGCTACAAATAATAATATAAGAGATGGTATTAGTAAGAGTGCATCTTATGAAGAGGGTGCTGAAACAATAATTATTGTTCAACAAAAAGTAGAAACACCTTTACCTGATGCTAAAAAAGAGGATTTAGTTCTCTCTGGTGGTGGTGGAGATACTGAAGATCCTTATGAGGCTCTTGATGCGAATGGTTAAATATAAGTACGGGGTAATAACAAAATGACCGATAAGATACTTACAGCAAGTGCAGAATCATCTGCAATTAAAAAAGTTACAATATATTCAAATCTTGGTGAAGGTAAGAATGTAGAGATTTCTAGTGGTATTACTTTGTTGATGTATTTTGAGAGTATATTGCAAGATACTGTTAGAGCGACTATAAGATTTGTTGATTCAGGAGATTCTGCTAAGAGTGAAGATGGTGGTAATAAGACAGTAAGAGAAGGTCTTCCTCTTGTAGGCCAGGAAAAAGTTAGACTTGAATTTGAAGATAATAATGAAGTTTCTATAGGTGGTGGTCCTGAACTTATTTTGTATGTTAATAAGATAACTCCAGTGGAAAGTGATACTAGTACTGAAGTGATACAGTTAGAGTTAGTATCTAAAGAGTTTATATTAAATGAAAAAATAAGGATCAATACTAGATTTGATGGTAAAATATCTGATCATATAGAAAGTATACTTACTGATGAGAATTACTTAGAAACTGAAAAGGAACTTGATATAGAAATGACTGAAAATACATTTAACTTTAATGGTAGTAATAAGAAACCATTTTATATGTTGAATGCATTATCAAAAAAATCTGTACCAGAAGGAAAATTAAAGACCGCAGCAGGATATTTTTTCTATGAAACTTCTAATGGATATCACTTTAAATCATTAGATACTCTGCTAGATCCTTCTAAGAATCCAAAAAAGAAATCTGTAATTTATAATGAGACACCAGAATCTAGAGGGTTTAATCTTCCTGAAGGGTATGATATAAAGGCATTAGAATATGAATTAGATAATCGTGTTGATGTTCAGGAAAAATTAAGACTTGGTGCTTATACTAATAAAATGATATTGTTTGATCCTTTTAATTGTTTTTATCAGGTAGTTACAGATTCTGTAGCAGAAAAGGACACTGAGCAATCTGCAGGTAAAGGAATGCCTAAGTTAAATCCAGAATTTGATAGGGTAAATAAGGGTGAGGATAAAGAGTTTACTCGTACTACATATTTTTTAGTTGATCATGGATCATTACCTAGTGGAGATACTTCACAGCAAATCGATGATTGTCAAAAAGAAAACTTTGAGTATTTGAATATAGCAAATCAATCAATTAGAAGATATAATCAATTTTATGCATCAAAAGTCACGATTACCTTACCTGGAGACTTCTCAATACACGTAGGAGATGCTATATTTGTAGATGCACCTGGACTTACCTCAGAAAAGGATGGAGAAAATGACCAGCAAGCTGGTGGGATATATATTATATCTGATTTATGTCATTATATGACTCCAAAAAATTCCTATACTAAAGTAAATCTAGTTAGGGATTCCTTTGGTAGAAAGGGTACAGCAAGCTAATCTTAGGAGAAAACACCTATGACTATTAAACACGATTTAGAACACGAAGTTTACATTGACCCTAAAGATGGTAAGGAGCATACTAATCATGGTATGCACGAATACACTAAAGAAGATTTAGAAAACTCTCATGCTTATTATGAAGAGTATCATAAGAATGATGTAGTTGATCCTAATGATGCTAAGATTAATGATTATCATACACGTCATGAAGATTCTCATTTAGAAATCTATTGTGATAATCATCCAGATGCAGATGAATGTAAGGTATACGACGATTAATCTATGGATATCGGGGGATCATTATTTAATTCAGGATTTTTAGGTGCTGACTTCTTCTGGTGGGTCGGTCAGATTGCTGACGATTCCACTTGGAGAGATAATATATCCCCTGGTAAGCAAACAAATCCAGAGGCAGTTCCAGGTTGGGGTAGAAGATATAAAGTAAGAATCATGGGTCTCCATGATAAAGAAGTTCCTGTTGATGAGGAGTTGCCTTGGGCACAAATCATGTATCCAGTTACTGCTGGTGGTGGTCAGGGTAGTGCGTTTCAGACTGCAAACCTCCGTCAGGGTAACTTTGTATTTGGATTCTTTTTAGATGGTAAAGAGCAAAGTGTTCCTGTTATCATGGGAGTGCTTGGTAATAATGCTCAAACTATTTTAAGTCAGGAACAAGCTGATATCGGTACTAACTTAGGTCCAAGAAGTGGATATGGTGATGGTGCTGTTCCTAAACCTGGTTCTTCTAAAGAAAGAGTTCCTGAGACTGATCTTGTTACTGAAAAACCAAAGACAAAAGAGGATGCACAAGAAGCAGCAAATGCAAATTTAGCAACCAATAATGTAGGAACTGCTCAAAATAAACCTGTATCTCAAAAACAACAAGTAGATATTGAAAATGCTAAAAAAGTTGGAGAAGAATTAGGGTATGAAGGTGAGGAGTTAATTGAATATATTCAAAAAGAAGTAAAGAAAGGAATTGATAATAGAATTAAGAATGCGAATTCTACTCAAGCACCTATAGTACCAGGAGCAACTAAAGAGAATATAGATGCTATTCATATGACAGGTGCTGCTGATGTTATAAGAGAAGATTTGTATCAGAAACCTGTGCCTGTAATGAAACCCGATGATATTGTTGGGTCTGCTTTGAAGTCTATGCAAATTGTTGTAGATAATCTTGCTATAGATGTTGATAAACATTTAAAATCTTTACAGGATGGTGGGTATGTTGATGCAGTTTCTATGAATAAGGATTTGCGTAATTTAAGAGCAACTCAATCAAATGCTGCTTGTGAGATATCAAAGTATATGAAGATTATAATGGATAAGATGATGGAATATGTATCAAAGACATTAAACAAAGAACTAGCAGATAAAGTTGCTAAGATGCCATCTTCTCAAAGGTGGATGATGGCAGATATGAAAGAGATAACAGCAAAACAAATTCTTCAAAGTTATAATCAGATCACTGATAATATGTGTGGTACGGTTGAGCAATCTTTAGAAGATACCATGCAGACTAATCAAATTATGGATCAAATTGAAGGTATTTCTAATAAATTGATTAACAAATCAATTACAAATGTTACTGGATTGACCATACCAGAAAAAATTGATCTGGAAGAGGGAGTATATACTCAAGCAGAGCAACTTCTTGGTAAAATCATTACTACAGATTCATATATTGATACAGAGAGTACTTCTGCTGCTGACGTACCTTCTGTGGGGGAAGATGATGATAGTCCAACTATACCTAAAGTCCCTGTATGTTATGCAGAGGATTTAGCTGCAAAAGTTATATCAACTAATAAAAATATGATCAATAGTGCGAATGATAAAGTTATTAAGAGTATAAACTACTTTATGGATGACATGCAGAAGATGCTATTGAAAACTGGTGCAAGTGAAGATAGTGGGGAAAGTAAAAATGGTCAGATCATGACTATTACTGATGAAGAAGTGTTAGATCAAGTGAGAGGAGGTACTGCATATATTACTGCAACATCTGTTCCAACTGGTATCTATGGAAATATTAGTCCTGGAATTACTACAAGCAATGGTAAGGGATGTATTGTTAATATCACTGTATCATCTGGTGGATTGACAGGTAAAGATTCTCCACAAGCTGAAAATTATGAATGGATAAGTAGAGGAACAAATTATGTTAATGGTAATCAATCAGGAACTATCTGTGATACTAATGGCGATGGAACTGGTATGGTAATTAACATGACTGTTGCTGGAGGTGAAATCCAAACAGTTCGAGTTCATACTATAGGTACTGGATATAAAGTAGGGGATGAAATCTATCCTCACATGCAAGGAGGACCAGGATCTATTGCAGGTAATGGTGGATTTAAATTAATTATGGTTGCAGGACCAATAGATCCAGGTGGTATTGAAATTATTAACAGAGGTGCTGATTATGCAGATGGCGATGTACTATTTGTTAATCAGAATAATTATGGAATATTCTCAACTGATGCGACATTTACTACAACTGCTACTAAATCTGAACCGAAAAAACAATTAAAGGGAACTGGTCAAAAATTAGATGATATATTAGGTTCTATTACTTCTATTGGTGGTAATTTAACTCAAGCACTTCAATTTGAAAATGTTACTGCTAATGTTTTTCCTTTTGAGTTACCTCCTAATCAAGCAGTGTCTGATCTATATAAATTGGGTACTGGTGGTGCTGCACAATCAGATAAACAGATACCTAATATTGCAAACGTTGCAGGTAAGATAAAAGACGAGGTAATTGATAAGATACCTAATGTTCCATTTATAGAACCTTCTATAGGTGAAGCAGAACTTAATTATAATAATGCAAGGGCTGTAATTAACGCAAATAATACTTAATAAATATCTAATATGTATTCTGAATATACTATAGAATAGATGGCAATTGCTGCAACCCAGTTTAATATATTTGGATCTGTTACTCAGAAGGATATATCTGTTGGATATATTTCTAGCACTAGAGGATATGTTCCTAGTATTAGTTTGTGTGAAGCAAATGATTATGAGAAAGAGAATCCAAATACAGCATTCATTCTTAGGAATAGAGATAAAGTAAGTTATATTGGTATAGATCAAGTTAATAGTTTAGTACCAGATGATTTACTTCCTACAGATCCTGTTAATGGTTGTAGTGCTATCGATTTAGAACATAAATGTGATCCAACCCCTGAAGTATCTTTTTATGGTGGCGGTGGAGTAGGTGCTTTTGCTAATCCAGTAATAGGAACTGATGGTGGTTTACTTACATTAGATATTACAAATCCTGGTTTTGGGTATCAGTATCCACCTAAAGTAGAAGTTAAAGATGAATGTGGTATTGCTAAAGGTGCTGTAGTTCGTGTACAGGTATCGGATGGTGATAATTGTGTAGAGACACTGAAATATTATAAGGATGAGATGGATGAGGATGGTCCAGAAATATGTGATGATGTTAGTATACCTTATGGTAGAGTTTGGGGAGTAGATGGTCAGGATACTGGTGAGTGGGATCCTACAAAGTATACTAGGTATGCAGAAGATCCTTTAATGGATGAGATAGATAAGTATCTTGAGAGTCTTAAGAACTTAAAAAATCCTTGGTGGACTACAAGACAGGATTTAAATCAGCAACATATTACTTCGTCTAAGGATGGTAAAGTAACTACTGTAGGATATGCTGTTAGTGTTACTGATTGGTCAGATTTTTTAAACCTTTATGGTATCTCTCCTGTAGAACCATCAGATGAACCTGGAACTGCACATGGTGGTGAGACATTTGACTTTAAATGGGATATAGATTTTCCTTGGGGTGGTGAGTATATCTTTAGGGGTTTGTATTCTGGTGCTGTAGGTTTTGGAGATTTATATATTGATGAGCAGAAGGTAGCAACTTTAAGTAATAAAGATGGTCTGACAGATCCAATTAAATATGAAGTTGGTATTGCTACAACAAAGAGTGTATCTTTTAAACTTCATAATGCAGTAAATACAAAGAAAGCACCAATACAACCAAAAAAAGAACCAATAGTTAGAGTAGCAGGTGGAAAGTTTATAAAGGAAGGTAAGAATTATTTTTATAAAGTATCTGGAAACGATCTTGTTGATATTGACTTTGATTTTTTCTGGGATAAAAGTATTGATGGAAAAGAAAAACCAGCACCAACTATACCTGAGAGAGTACAAGCTAAATTCCAAGTTTATACTTCTGGTGGTGGTGATGGATTAAAATTTAGATTTACAGCAGCAGATGGGTCTCATAGTTTTGAGATAAATTCAGATAACTATGTACACGATGATCCAGCAAAGGATTTATTTGTTAATGTCAAACCTAATATAGATTATAATATAGTATCAAGTAGAAGGAGTGGTACAACTGAACAAGGATGTCTTAAGGAAGATCGTTTTGGACGTAGGGGAATAGAAAAAGACGAAGGAACAAGTAAATGTATTTTCTGTGATAAGGTTGGTTCTAGAGACGATGATGATGATTTACAGGTTAGAACTACAGATGCATCAGGACTTTTCACTGCAGGTGCTGCAATATCATCTGGATCAAGTAAACATGATAGTTTCGCAATAACTTATAGGTATGGTGGTGTTGCTCCTGTAGATAATACTCCTAAAGAAAGACCTGCTATTACTAAGCTTACCATACAAACAGAAAAGGATCCTTTAGTTTTTGAGATTCCTAAAACAGATAGTCAATCAGGCAATACTAGTGGTGGACAAAAAGCTTGGGTTCCTGTTAAATCTTGGCCGTATGTATACCCATCTGACAATGAGGTTTTGACTGATCAATGGCATATTGGGGAGTGGCAGATTAACATTACTACTCCAGGAAATTATATACTTGAGGCTCGTGCTGATGATAGATGCAAAGCTTCATGGGATGGTAATGAACTCTTTAGATCAACGAAAAAAAGGAGTATAAGAATCAATGACGTAAAGGCAGGTACTCATAAGTTATCGATGGGAGTTTGGAATAAAAGTAAGTATGGATCTACTTGGGATAGAAATCCTGGAGCATTGAGATGGTTTTTAAAAGATCCTTCTGGTACAGTGGTTGCAAATAGTCGTGATCCTTTTAATGATACTAAGCCTGCAAATAATTTAGGTAAAGGTGGTAAAGATTGGCAACAGAAAGGTACTATTAGTAAGAAAGGTAATTTTAAAAATGGTAGAAAGTATAGAGTAACATTTGATAGACTTCCTTATACTAAGGATCCTGAGATTGGTGATACAGGAGATGTTACGGTTCAACCTGAGACTAATGATCAGAAGATTGATTTCTTTGATAAGGGTCATAGAAAAGGTAATACTCTACAGATTATTACACCTAAAAATGTAATTTTTGCTGCAAGAAATGCTTATCAATTATCAAAGGCAGATAGTAGAGTAGTTTATCCTGAAGGTATAGTACCTACACAACAATCAATATTTAATACCTTACAATACATTGATAAATCGAATAGAAGATTATGGAAAACTAAAAATGCTAGTGGACTTTTAGGAAAGTTTGGTGTCGCTCCTTTTGATACTAATTTATCTCTTCCAAATATGCCTTATGGAGGTAACCATGAAATTATATGGTCAAATATTACCTTCCCTGTTACTACAAATTATGATATAGAGGTTCATGTTGATGATGAAGTACGAATACAGATAGGAGATCAAGTTGATTTTACTAAATTAGGATTTAGTAAACGTGGTGATCCTAGAACTCATACAGGACAGACTACTCATACTTTTTATATAAAGGCAGGAACATATGCTATTAAAACAACTCTTTATCAATGGAATGGCGAAACTGATTCTACTGGAGGAGCAGGTGGATCGGATAGAACTGGTAAGCAATTATATAAAGTTTTAAGGTATGGTGGTGACTTTAGTGGAGATATTATAGATATAAAAACTGATTGGAGATTTAGAGGAAATACTACAGCTTCAACCTTGAGATATAATGCTGATGGTAGTATTAGGATGGCTCAAATGAGAGATGGTTCTTATATGGTAATGGGAAGAACAAAATATGGAAGATTGCAAAAATATAAACTTCAAAAATTACCTAATAGTTCTTCTACTCCTTCTTCTTCTGATGGTGGTGTTGGTAAATGGGCAACAACTAATCCTATGGGAGTTGCGATAGATATAAAAACAAAAGTAGCATATAAAACTGTACCAGATCCTAAGAGTTGGAATGAGAAACCAATGGGTGTTGCATTAACAATTAAAGCACCAACTCCTCCTCCACCAGCTCCAGTACTTCCTCCAGAGTTAGAAGAAGGTGAGTGTCCACAGAGTCCTATCTGGCATACAAGAATGAAACCAGAAGGTGCTCCTTGGTATCCAGTTAAATTTGGTTATTGGCATAAGTGGACAAATAAGTATGCGATATCTCCCATTCCTCCTCTTAATAGTCCTGGTACAGATGGTACAGGTAACTCAGAAGGATGGGAACAGTCTTGGATTATAAATGCACCTTATGAAGGAGATTATACTTTTAAAGGTACGGTAGATAATTTTGGACAGATCTTTGTTAATGGTAATTTAGTTGCTGAAAGAAATGATGATCCTAATATTGCTTTTAGAGATGAGGAATATAAAAGATCTAGTTTAGATGTTGTAGTAAAACCACAAAATAGAGAAGAACCATGGCCTACTGAAAATAAATTCTATATGCCTGAAGGTGAGAATATTATTACTGCTAAAATTCAGAACTTTAAAAATTATGAGACTAGGAAAAAGTATTTTACCGAAAAGATTTTTAGTACAAAAGATTGGCAATCAGCAGCACCAGTAAAAAGTAATAAAAATAATAAACCTGAAGGTATAATGTTTACCAAGACAGGTAGTAAATATTATCTTACTGCTTATGGTAATGATATAGTAGATGCTGATCTTGGATATGTATGGGATGCTTTACAGGGTGCTGGTCCTCCACCACCACCTGCTAGAGAACAAGTTACGTTCAGGGTGTATACTTCTGGTGGGGATAATGTTGGATTAAATTTTAAATTTACAGCAGCAGATGGATCTCATAGTTTTACTATAAATGCAGATGATTTTGTGGATAATGGTCCAGCAGTGGACTTGAATGTTAATCTTAAACCTAATGTGACTTATAATGTTATGTCGAGTAGGAATAGAGGTAAAATTGAGCAAGGACTTATTACCCCAGGTAGTTTTGGACAGAGGGGAGTAGAACAAGATACAGGAACAAGTACTAGTATTTTTACAGATAAAGTTGGTTCTTCAGATGATGATAATGACTTACAGGTTCAGTGTAAGTCTGGAATTTTTACAGCAGGTGGTTCTCATGATAATGGTACATCAAAACATGATAGTTGGTACATAACTTATAGACTTAGACCTGGTGGCGAGTCTTCACCTAATACTATACCACCATCTGTAACTAAAATTACTGTACAAACAGAGAAAGATCCTTTAGTCTTTGAGGTTCCTAAGAGTGATGCTTTATCACCAAGTACAGGAGGAGCACAGAAAGCATGGGTTCCTGTTCATTCTTGGCCTTATGTATACCCATCTGATAATGATCCATTAAGAGATCAATGGCATACTGGGGAATGGACTATCAATATTACCACTCCAGGAAATTATACACTGGAGGCTCGTGCTGATGACAGATGTAAAGCTTCTTGGGATGGTAATCAACTTTTTGGAACTGTAAAGAAGAGGACTGTAAGAATTGCTAATGTATCTGCAGGTATCCATAAGTTATCAGCATCAGTTTGGAATAAAGGTAAGTATGGATCTACTTGGAAGAGTAATCCTGGAGCATTAAGATGGTTTTTAAAAGATTCTAATGGTACAGTTGTTGCAAATAGTAGAGATCCTTTTGGTGGATCTAATCCTGCAGATAATACTGGTAAAGGTGGTGAACAGTGGAAAGCAAGTGGCACTATTAAAAAGAGAGGGTCATGGAAAGCAGGTAAAACTTATGAAATAACTTTTAAATCTTCTTATGGGAAGAGAGCAGATGGTAGTATTGTACTTCAGAAACCAACTCCTATTATTTCTGAATCTGGTTGGACAACTGAGGAACAAACTGAAATTAAACCTAATCCTAAGATGTCATTTGCTGATCCTTGGGATTATTTGCAAGCAATTTCTGTTTATCAAATGTCTTCTGCTGTTGCTGTAGAGCAACTTATCATAGATAACACAAGAAATGGTGTAACATATAAAGGACCAGCATTATATAATTTTAGGCATAAATCGTATGGTGATTGGATGAATGAGAATGGTATCTCTCCTGACTATCCTAAAACTGGTGGTGGAGAAACTATAAATTATGTTTGGTCTAATGTTAATTTCCCTGTTACAGGTGAGTATGAATTTAGATTTGCAAATGATGCTCATGGTTCTTTGTATCTAGATGGTCAAACTGTAATTGATGGAGATTTTGATACAATTGCTGGAGTTTCTGCAAGAGATAGAGCAAATTGGGATCCTGGTTTGACAAGAAAGATGGAGGTAACTAAAGGTAAGCATACGATAGCAATTGCACCTAAAGGTAGACTTGGACGTACAGATGTTAATGCAGATGGATTGTTTAGAAAATTATCAGAGGATTATTATAGAGGGCAGCAAGCATGGAATAACAATCCTTCTGGAGTAGCGGTTGGTATTACAAGGTTAGTTGAGGATGTACCAGAACCAGGAACACCTGAAGCTGCTGCATCAAGAGGTAAGTCATGGTATCAAAACCCAATAGGACTTTGTGGTATAATTATTCCTCCACCATGTAAGCAAATAAAATGTGGTAAGGGTAGACTTAAAGATCCTATAGTTGATGATCCTGGATCTGGATTCCTACCACCACCTACACAAATCGTTATTACAGATCCACCTCCAGCACCTGAATTACTAGACTTAACAACATATAGAGTTCATCTTGAACTTACAGATGTAGAGATTGGTGATCCTGGTATTAACTATAATCCAGGTGATCCAACTACTGGAGAACCTCCTGACACTCCAATAGTTGTTGACCCTCCTGACAGTAATATTTCATTGGGTTGTTCATTTACACCTCATGGTGGTATTTCAGACATTACAATTCTTGATCCAGGAGATGGGGTTACAAGCACTGTTAGAATTGAGATACCATCTAAAACTGGAGTTAATTTTTGGGGTACTCCTGTATTAACACTTACTCGTGATCCAGTTGATGTACCTGATCCTGAAAAATTAGTACAGGTAACAGATCTAGTTGGATTAAAACAGACTGGATATATAGAAGGTCGTGCATACTATGGATCAGTATACTATAAGGAGGGTATTCCTTATGCTGGAATAACTGAGACTGCTGGTAAAGCAATTCAAGTTTATACTACTCTTCAGGAGAGTATTGATGCACAGAGGACTACACCTCCATCGGCTATCCAAAGACAGGGTACTGATATTACTAGCAATGATCCTAGACTTAATATTCCAGGAACTCCTGATAACCTTACCTAATAATATAAATGTCTGGACCTACCGCATATAATAGAGAAAATTCTAGGACACCTTCTAAAAATAGGAGACTATCTTCTTCTGGGAATGAATCTAGTCAATATGATACTGCTAAGATAAATTATACTGCTATTGGATATGGTAATGATCATGGATCACTTACTTTTGGTCAGATTCATAAAGATTCTGATGTAACTGCTGCAGTATTGTTAAATACCAGAGATGGATTGCATCAATTCTCTCTGGATAATGATGGTGTAAGAAGAGGATGGACAACTTCTACAAGTACTGGTGCATTTCAAGTTAAATGTGGTAAGTATCCTTGGATTGAAAAAGCTGCTGAGAAAGAGGCACTTGATAGTTGCTTTATTGAGGCAGAGCATGGTAATATTGTTATTAAGGCCAGTAATGGTAAGATCAGACTTGAGGCAACTGACATTGAGTTTGTTGCTAAGGGTGAAAAAACTGATCGTGGTAACATTAAAATGACTGCTAGTGAAAACATAATAGTTGAGTCTAAAAAATGTCAAATCACTGCTAAAAATTACTATAAAATGAGTACACCAGAAACTATGGAAATTATTGCTAATGGAGTGTTAAAAATGTATGGTGCTGTAATTAGAGGAGTTACTGATGCTGTTGATGTTAAAGATTCTAAGGTCGGTGGTAGAAATTTCCAACAAAGAGTTAAGGAGGGTGCATAACAATGTCATATAATGTAGATGATTTAAATGTTGGTGGACAATTAAAGGTTGGTACTGGTATTAACGGTGCTATACAAGAGGGAGAAGAAAAGATCAATGGATCTGCTTTAGTAGAAGGTCCGATGGTAGTTGGATCTCCTGATGCTTTTAGTGAGATACAAGGAACCTTAATGGTTGGACCTATTGCTAATGATGATCCTAATATGCCTGGTGGTACTAGTCCTTATAAGACAGTGCTTGGTCTTTCTGGTTCACAACCACAAGCAGTATATTCAAAGGGAAATCTATATGTTCAGGGAGATATATTTGTTACAGGATCTGTTGATTGTTTTTCATCTGGAAGACTAGAGGCAAGACATAAAGCAGCAGATGCTTCTCCTAAGAAGTTTGATATGGTTCATCCATCAAAGGGTGAAGGTAATCGTCTTGCTCATGCATGTATAGAAGGACCAGAGGTTGGGGTATATTATAGAGGTAGACTCCGTAATAAAACTGAGATTGATCTACCTTCTTATTGGAAAGATTTAGTTCATGCTGAGAGTATTTCTGTGCAGTTACAACCAATTGGTGCTCCGCAGGATATTATTATAAAGAGATGGGATGATGAGAAAATTTATCTACAGGCAAGAGGACCAATTCCAATTGATTGTTTTTATCATGTGTATGCTGAGAGGAAGGATGTAAATGCATTAGTTGTAGAATATTCAGGTAATGATTGGGATGATTATCCTGATAAAGATAACCATGATCCTAAGTATGCTGGAGTAATCAATACAAGAACTAAGTAAGGAGGGGTTGACAAGGGTTGACAGAGGTGGTATATTATATCTGTTGAGTTGACGAACCCAACACGGGAGTGACTGAATAAACTTGCTGGCATAAGGCTAGTTAAGGTGATGAGACACAGGTGGTGCTGCACCTTGGAAAGGTGAATCGACTTACCAGTCGGGTCTCAGACAGTGAGGTAAAAATCTACTCATGTAGCAATGCCCCTTACTTGTTGGTACACATAATTCCAACCTCCCACCCAATTATTTTAGAGGTTTTATGGAAGAGAATCAAAGACCTGATTTGGGAGAAGATTATAATGAGTATGAAGATGAAGAGTATCTCACTAAGTGTGTTGTTGATACACTTAAAAGAACTTTTTATCTTTACTCTAGTGAAGGTGATAAGAAAACCGTGGAATGTGATACCGTAGATGAGTTTATGAATGTACTAGAGTTAGTACGTGCTACATGTCCAGAAGATCGTCTGGTCTACACGGAACCTCTCTCAGGGAAAATCGACTTTTAATTCCAAAAAAGTCGGAAAAAAATCTCCGCAAAAAAATCGCCCCATTAGGTTTGGCATGAAATATAGAATTGACTCTACATACTGTTGGTATAGTGATTGGATAAACAAGAATAGTAAGGTCGTATTGATGTATTTTATAAACGGCATTCCATTCACATATGACGAATTAGATGATATTGGTATATTAAAGGAAGATGCTAGAATAATTGCTGATTATGAAACTAAATACAATACGGAAGAATTGTATAATTACTCTTGTTACTTAATGCAAGAAGAATTTCATCCATTAGTATTTGACTTGGAACTTGAGAATCCAGAGATATTGTTTAATGATAAATAATCCATAACGGCTATATGTGTTAATAAAATGGGTCTTTCCAGATTAGATAATTTTCT
>VTLG01000703.1_pt1 | contig 36144 bp, 47 predicted proteins | sample 4694571 | NCBI WGS metagenome assembly VTLG01 (sample SAMN12604809, study PRJNA352737) | marine metagenome | biome: ENVO:00000447; feature: ENVO:00000209|ENVO:00000569|ENVO:01000036; material: ENVO:00002151; isolation source: viral sequences binned using virsorter ...
TGTGCCGCTGTTTCGCTTACGCCGCCTTGCGGAACAGCGTCCGCACCGGCCTGGTCAAAATTAATTGCCATGCATTAATTGTCCATTGAAAAACCCGCCTCGGTGGGCGGGTTCTGAGTGTTAACCGGCGTTTTTTTGTTTTTAAATTTTTCGTATTTTATTAACCAGCCTTTTTGGCGCTCTCTTACTTTGTCGCTGGTTTTCCCGGCGCTTGAGATGGCCCTATCGAGAGAATTAAGTCGTCCCTCGTATCCAGCCCTAATTCTTTGAGCTGCTCGTCTGTCGCTAGCATTTGCTTCTCCCATTCCTCGTCCGTTAAGGAATCGTCTGGATCTAGCTTGGCTCCATCCGAGTTTGGTTTTGAGTTCTTTGGCGGCTCCATCTAACAGCTCCTTTTTCTGCTTTTTAATAACTGGGGCGTACTCTTTTGCCTCGTTATATACGCTTCGGTATTGGTGTCGCAATAAAATGGTGTCGTATCCAGCACTTTTCAACCCGGCTACAGCTTTGCGAACATCTGCACGGGTTGCGCCGACCGCACCAGCGTCAGTAAATCTTGGGTTAATATCTATCAAATAACCATTGGCGACACGGTCAGTGCTAATTTCAAACCCTTCCGGCAACGCCTTATAGAAACCCTCTATCACCGAGCCATCAATATCACTTGCTGATTGAATGAAAACTGATCTGCCCTCGACCGTATTAGGAGCGGCCTTCTCCCTGGCGTTAAGTATTCGGATTCTGCTCGCCGCCATCGCATCTTGACGTAGGCCGGTGCCGACAATCGCATTGAAAAGCGTGACCTGGTTGTCGTCCATGCCGCGCAGCGGTACGCGGATGTTTGGGCTGAATACACCTTCAAATGTTCCCGCGATATCAAACGGGCGGTCGCTACGTGGATAGGCAATCCTACTAACGTCCGCCTTCGCCTTACTCGTTATTCCCATAACGTGCGCGTAGGCTTGATCCCACATATTCATCGAGCCTCGCGCAGAGCTGCGCATTTCAGTGGTTAAAATCTTGTGATATTCACCGAGCAGCCTCGTTGCTTTTGGATCGTCAGGTAAGGCCCGCAATTCAGAGGCAGCGGCAGTCGCTTGCCGACCTTCAGGAGTTTGTGTCGTGCCAAATTCGATTGTCGCCTTGGGTGCCTTACGGAAAGGCGGTACTGTCGGCCTTATCGTTGCAACAAAATCTGGGTGCTTGAGGGCCTGCTCGGTGATAACGCCGTTTTTAGTCACGCCTGGGATACCGGCGTCCCGCAACTGTTCAACTATTGTATTAAGCCCTTGCGCATAGTCGTCTTGCGCGCCTCGCAAACTCACCCAGCCTCGCGCCTGGAGCTGCCAGCTTTCATGCGGTAAGGCCCCTGGCGACATTGCGTTCACACTATCGCGCATCTTGTTCCAGAAAATTGCCATAGGCTCATGCAACGACTGAAACTGCATAAGTTGGTCTTCCTTTACACCGAATATCCGCCCAACCCATATATCATTCACAGGAATCGGCGGCGGTACATTTGCACCCCCAACCAAGGACATCGTGTCACTAAAGTTGCCGGTTTTGTTCCCCGACGTAACCGCACTTCCCGATCCTTCGCGAGCGAATGCTTCTCTAACGCCAGCCGGATTGGTCAGGTCAACGTCAACAGGCTCGCCGCGAACGCGCTGTGAAAGCAACGCTAAGGAACGACGCAGATTATCGAGCGGCTTTTCACGCGGGCTCGTTACACCGACTAAATCATTAAAGGTAACAAACAGGTTGTTATCTTTACTTAGGATCGGGATGCGTCGTCGAAATGCATCTCCAGACAGTTCGTACCAAAGCTGAGCCCGTTTTGGTAGACTAAGTGCTTTATCCCAATCTGCAGCGTTTAAAGTTACGCGTGCGTTAGTATTTGCAACCGCTATCTTTGCCGCCTCACTGCTCTCATCGACAGCCTCTTGCCATAAACGAGCAATATCTGCGTCTGTACCTTTATATCCCGGCCCTCTAACTGCGAGCTGTGCGTCTGTCATAGCCGACCAGGGCTGTCCATTGGGTTGGTTTGGGCTGTATTTTCCACCCGCCACCCGCTTATCCGGCGTCACTAGCACCTTCAAGCGCTCCGCCACAATGTCGGCCCCTTGTCGCGTATCCGCCTTTGCAGCCTTGATCGCGTCGTCGCCACTCTTGCCCATGAAGTGCAGCGCGCCTTTAACAAACGGGCCAACCCCTGCAGCGTCAGCATCAGCCGCCGTCACAGTAGCGCCACCTGTCAACAATAATTTCCAGTTTGCAATCCCGGCCATTAAACTCTTCGCGACTGAGCCAACAACGCCATACGCTATCAAATTCTCAGTGACTTTGATCATACGCGCTTTGCCTTCCGGCGTGCTCTCATCAGCTTCAAGCGCGTCCACAAGCTCGTCGTAATATGGTTGCATGCTCGCCAGGCCAAGCTCATCAAGAAACCCGCGCCCCCTACTACTATCTCGGGTAGATCCTTCCAGCAATTGTCCTGAAAAAGGCTTTGTTAGCGGGTTATTAGGGTCATCGGCAATACCCAGCACGCCTATGTCAGTGAGGACGACTGCTAAGGTGGTCTGAAGAGATTTTGGCAATTTGCTTGTGTATTTGCCCATAGATACGAAGTTTTTAAGAATATTATACACGCCAATGCCAGGGCCAACGATGCCCCCAGCTAATTCTCCTCCCATGCTCGTTACTTGCGTAGCCGTACCAGCACCTTCTAAGCTTTGCTCTGTCGTTTTGCGCAGCATTTCGACGAACTCTTTTGCGCCGGTCTTGTCTTCAATATCGACAAAATCGACGATGCCAGCGAGGGCTGACACAAAGGCTCTGATAGGCGCGGAAAACAACGTGTTAACGTAAGACTCGACCTCGCCGAGTTTCTCACCAAAGGTAGGCTCTGCCGGGGATCCGTCAGTCATCGTCGTGCCAGCATCTGCGACCTGCACCAGCGGGGCATTAAGAGCCGATAACGGCATAACTGTATATGGCTCTGTGTCGCCTCCATCGTAGACGATGCGATCTCCGACGACCCTGTAGTCTTCCATGTAAGCCGCACGCTTGCCTGGTGCCTGGCGGAAGCCTTCGCGGACCAGCTCTAGCATGCCGTCGTCGTGCAGCCCTGCATGTTGGTAGCCAGCCAAGATCGGGTCGTCGTTATTAAGCATTAGTCTTATTCCCCGGTTTTGCTGGCATCTTCAATCAGCAGTCGACCTTGTTCATGCAACGATTTCAGAGTCTCAATATTACTTCTGACGGTGCGCCTCCAGGGTGTGTCAAGCTTCATTTGCAGGGTGTTTGGCTTGTTCTTAATAAGCCAATTAATCGCCTCTTCTAACTTCTCGGGATCGAATAAAGCTTCAATTTTACCATTGACCCCTTCGTACTGCAGCATTGCTTTGATGGATGGGTTGAGGACTACTGCCGTTTTCTTTTTCTGGTACGATGCCTCATATAGCGGTGCGACCTGTTTCTTGACCCCATCCGAAATAGACTTTGCTTCTGCAAGGATTTCATCTTGCGATAAGGCTCTGCCGTATAGTTCATACCATGTGTTAAATTTTGCTGTTGCGTCTGCAATAGCCCGCATCACGCCGACGTTGGCTTCTTCGTCTTGAAACAAGGCATCTTCAATACCTTCAACGAGGCCAGCAGCGTTTCTAATTAGTTCTCGACCGTACCGCGCACGCGTGTCTTTCGCGACTTTCAAATCTGTGAGTAAATTCGATGTCTGCGTTGTTGTAAGTCGCGCTCGCATAATTTTATCAGACGTTACGACTGATTCTAAATTGTTATTTTTGTCTGATACAAAAGCGTACATATTTCGGAACAGGGTTAAATAAGTAGCTTCATCGCCATACCTATCAGAGACCCCGGTGTGAGCATACTCTCGCGCTTTTTCGAGTGCTGTTAGATTTGCTTCAGACGGGTTCTGTAACATAAGCGTTTCAAGCTCTCCAAAAATTTTTAATCTCTGGGATTTGGGTAATGCACCGCCATCTTTACCTATTGCGTAAAGCTCTATTTGCTTTGTAGTTATAAGGTTTTCGTTGTGTTCCTCTAAAACCTTTGCTTCATCGACCGCTATTTTAAGCTGTCGTGCGCGCTGCTTGTACAAATCTTCGATTAGTTCGCGGCGCTCTTCCGTGGTTGCGTCAGACCACACCTGCATGGCGTGCTCGTATGTTACGTTGTCAAGCGCCAAGGCATTTTTTGAATCTTCGTCTAATTGTTGAAGCCATTTGCGTTTTATGATGCCCTGCTCGTTTGTATGTTCTTCAGCTACATGGTTAACGATATTGGCGAGGATAGCTTCGCGTGTTTTGTTACGACGTGCGTCAATCTGCGTGCCGGTTTGTAGACCGCTCCTAACCTGCTCCAGCCAATCTAGTTCTAGCTCACTCCATAGTTGTTTCCCTTTCACCCGGCTTAAATTTTTATCGCTAAGTTTTTCTACGATTACCTCTTGGCGCTTGAAACCAGCCTGCACAGCCTGCTGTAGCACGCGCTTGTTTATAACGGCATTAAACGCGTTGTCCTCGGTCAGATTGACATCATCTAAATCAACGCCAAGCGCATTCCTAGCTATTCTTCCACTGATCAGAGTGCCGTACAGATTTTCGGTATTTGCGCGAAGAATTTTTTTACCCTGTTCCCATAATCCCTCCCTGGCTTTGTTATCTAATTTGAATAAACTTACTCCTAATACATCGTGCTTTTCGTCACGACGCGGAAACAAAAGGTCATTCCGCAATTTTTGCAGTTCTGTTTCGTAAAACGTCTTTGCTTTGGTCGCTGCTGTTTTGTCGGCAAGGTCTTGCTTTTTTATTGCCCAATCCGCCAACTGACCAAGCCACTTGCTTGCTGAGTCTGCGCCAGCAGACGCTGCTTCGGCGAGGGAGAACGGGACTGTGACGCCAGGATTAAATACAGACCCTGACTTTGTCGTCAGCTCGCTCTTTGAGGTATAGACCGGGACTTTCATGGTGAGTTGCTCAATAAATTAGGAAAATATTCGTGACCAATCATGGCCGTTTTCTGCGCTCCACCGAGCAAACTACCGACCCCCTTCATACGGTATTGGCCTGCCTGCGTGGCACCTTGCAATCTGAAAAGGTCAGCCTTCATAGTGCTGAATGCTTGTATTTCGGTCTGCCCAGCTTGTTCGATTTTTGTATTGTATCGAGCGATCTCCTTGTCGAATGCGAAGCGCTCCACGTTTCGAATCATAACGTCGAGCGGTGTGCCTTCTGTCGGATCGACGCCGCTGTAACGATAAGCCGTTCCCGTCTCTGATTGCAGCTCAGCAAAGGTATCGTCGGCGCGGTCGAGATCGAGCTCAAGCTTTTGCTGCAGTGCGATCTTGTTGTTCTCCGCGACCAAACCGTCTCGGAGCGCGAGCTGCGCGTTACCCTCGCCAATCTTCTTCGCGTTGGATGCCGCCGCCATGTTTCCCATGAAACCAACGGCGGCAGACGCTGCTGACGCCGCCATCGCGATTGCTGCGAATTTAGCAGCCAACTTTCGCCATCCTTACGAAATCGCGCTTTTCTGCATCGTAGCTTTTCATAATTCCTTCGCTCTTAAAGCCCATCCACCTGGCGAAACGAATGCCGTCAACAAAATCGGCCTGCACCGACGCCTGGATGCGGTGATAATTATGTGCGATCTGTATCAATTTGAACGTCTCGCGGAAGGCACGCAGGACAGCCATGCCCTTTGCCCGTGGTGTCAGGATCGCCCAGCCTTCGCCGACGCCCGGCCACATGTTGATCACGCCCGCAGCGGCAATGATGCTGAACTTGTCGCGGCCTACAAACGCAGGGCCGTTCCGATACGTCTGCCAATTGTCAACAACCTGATCTGCGCCCAAATGGCGCTCTACGCTGCCAGCATTGTGCAGCTCAATGAGGTGCTCCGCGGTCAGCGGTTCTAAGTTAATCTTCAAAGACGGTAAGCTCGGGGTAGAGTGCCAGAATTGTCATCGGCAGTGCTTGGTCTTGCACAACGGTGATAAAGCCATCGGTATCGTAATCCCCATCGAACTCGATCTTCTTGTCTCCGCTAAACATATCCGGCGGCTGATCCATCTCGTCGGCAGAACTGCGGAACGGGATGATGTCAACACTTGCACTGCTTGTACCGACCTTCGCGCCTAGCGTTCGCAGCAACCTGACAGTCACTTCATGCAATCGTTTTATCTTGCCCTGGCCGGTGCCAGATGCCGCGCCGCCTTCAATACGCATCGTGCGCAGCGTTGAGGTGTAGGGCAGGCCGACGACGCCTTTTGTCATCGCGTGATCGCTGGTGATCGCAGCCGAGCTGACAATCTTATTTGCCTGCGCAGCCCCATTAGCAACCACAGCGACCGTTTCGCCTTCAAGGTGCGTCAATCCAGAAATCGACGTTGCCGAGCTGCCACTATAAGCCAGACTGCTGTCTGCAAAGACTGCGTCAGTCAGATCCGTGCCAAAATCAAAAGATGTAAAGTACTCAATGTACCTTTTTGTTGAACCGTCAATAGTGCGCTGAACGACTAGCCACACCTGGTATTCACTGCCGTCTTGGGGGATCACCGCGACACTTTCCACCAGGGCGTGACTTTGGTCTGTCGTTGCCAATCGCGTCGTATCGGCAGACGCAATTGAAAGAAATCCTGTACCGGCGCGCTGCGTCTCCTCAATCGTCACGACGTTGGCTGCTGGATTCGCCACGGTAAAATCTGCGTGCGCGTTGACCGCCGTGAAGATGTTGTCGGCGGTCGTGTCATTTCCTTCGTTATGGAAAAATTTGTTGGCGTCAGGAGTGCCAGCGCCAGCGCCCTGACAAGTAAATACGACCGTGTTGCCATCGCTTTTTGTTAGCGTCAGCGTCGTGCCTGCGGCGATGTTGCTAAAATCTGTAACTGTGACCGTAGCAGCTCCACTTACGCCGCCAAGCTTGTGCCGCGCCCAGGCAACGACTTTCTCTTCCCGGCGATACGTTAACGAAAGGAGCTGCCCGTCGTTGCGCACACACCAGACCACATTGTCGGGCTCCTGCTGGTAACTAATCGCGTCGATGCCGCCTTCGGTAATGTGCTCGGCAAGGATTGTCATGTCAGGTGCGACATATGAATCTGTATCAAACTCATACGCCAACTCGCGGACCTTTCGCTTCGCGCGCTGGACAAACAGCGTGACGTTTGCGATCTGCGCAGGCTGGATATCCGCCGAACCGTAGTTACTTTGTTTTCGTATAAGAATGTTGGTCGGCGTAATTGCCGCATCAGATCCCGACGAAACGATGAACTCGCCGCCAGATGTTCCCACGATCAGGTTACGACCACTACTAAGATAACGCGTTACGTTTACATCCGAAGCGCCGATCGTAAATATCAGTGCGTCTGATGCGTCAGTGCCTGCCTTAAAATTTTCGAAATCGCCTGCCACAGAAAAATATACGGTCTGCGGCTGATCAAGCGTGCCAGCAAAGACCAATCGCTCCTCGAAGAATGTCACCGCAGACGGGTGGCCGGTCGTGTCAGAAAAAGCCCCCAGCGACCATTCTGTCGAAGTTCCGGTGCCGCTAAAATCGTCTAAAATCGTGATAGTCGCAGATGTTGTGCTGGCAACGGCTGTGATCTTTGCATAGCCAGCCAGGAACGTAACCAGGCGACCAACGTCGGTCGATTGAAAGCCATCGCCACCGTTGATCCCGGTCACCGCACTAGCCGTCAGAGTCCTGCTCGATCCTGACGTGGCATTGCTCGTCATCGTTGTTGTTGTGCTGTTCTGCGCCATATAAGGCCCGTCAGCCAGCGTCACTTCGGTGAGCGTCCACGCGGTATGCCCGGTGCGGGCCAGCTTCGATATCTCATGCGATGGATGCGTGATGTACATAACGTCGCCGGATTGCGCAAATTTCAGCCCGTTAACCTGGGCAGAGGTATAGCTCGTCGCTATTTCATAAGCCGCACTTGGCGAGCCCGATACGATCTGCCCGTTGTTCCTGTAGAATCGTATGTACTGGTGCCCAAATTCGAGAATGTATGTGTCCGAAACTCCGAACTCGAATGGTATGAGGCGGGTCGTATTGGCGCTCGCTTTTACCTCTGCAACATATCTTGTGCCTGGTCGTCGCGTAGCACCACCTGTCGGGTGCACCATAAAGTTCTCAAGCTTGGAACAAGCCGAGAAATATTTCTGCAAATCTGTCCTGCCGTCGAGCCTCGGAGAAACTTCCCCGCTTTGAAAGCCCGCGAGCGAAGGCGAAAACCGCGCCATCTATCAAAACCGACTTTCAATAAATGTTTCCGCCATAAGCCGATCGGGCATGCCTTCGCCTGCATCGACGAAGCGCGCCTCTTTCAGCTTGGCCTCGTAGGTCGCGATCATTGGATTCAATAAAGCTGCTGAGCCGGTTATCGCGTAACACAGCTCTGCTGACAGGCGTGCCGAAATTGCCTCGATCAGCAGGCTGTCATACTCGTTAGGGTCGGTTACCCTGGCGATGTAAATGATATTTGCAACTGAGTCGTTCGTTAGCAGTTTGCGGCCTTCGATCTTGAACATTACACCGCCGTCGTCGTATGCCGCCTCGTCGGAGTTGGTATTTCCTGTCCACATTGTTAGTACGCGCAGGCAGAATGGATCAGCCGGTAGTGTGTATTGATAACTAAACCCAAAGGCAGGCGTATCGGAATCTTGCGCCAGCTCGATGCGCTTAATTAGGCAGTTCCAAGGGTGCGCGCGGAAGACCGTATCGCGCACAAATTCATAACGCTGATTGCACAACCGGCCAGGCTTACTGTCTTCGGTCAGTGCCGCAATGTTCGACGCGCCAAGATTATTTAGCGCTATGTTACAGATATCGACTTCTGAAGCCATTTGCGTTTCCCAGGAACATCAAAAGCACCCGCCGCTCTCCTTTGTGCGACGTGACGCGGTGGACATTGTCACTGCTGTAGACCAGCAGATCTAAATAGTGACGGTGCCTCTCTATCGGATCAGCGAACTCAAACCATCCGCCTGAGAAGTTCTCAGGCGAGCTGAGCAGTACCGATCCGCTGTAAGCGCACCAGGGCATGTGATCGCTGTCGCCTGTATCGACGTGCCAATCGTGACCGTCCTTGTGGCGCTCGACACGGCAGTAGGCAGGCGGCTCAATCGACGCGTGCGGCGCTTCTGCCTGCAACGCCTCGATGCAACGCGCAATCAGCGAATGCCCGAAACGGTGTTTGCCGACTTGAAGCGTTGCCGCTTCGCCTGCAGTCAGCACCGCAGGTATTCTTTTGCGTAAGGTTGGGGGGGCCGCATACGCCAGCCCCCCCGCACTTAAATCGTTAGTCACAAACGTAAGTTATGACGAACGAAAGATCGCCTGCGGTATCGCCAGCCGCGTCAGTCTCGATGCCGATGAAATAATGCCCACCGGGATCGGAGCTGTCGCCAGCGTCCTGCCAGACTTGTTGGCCCATCAAGTTGATGTTTCTAGCCTCAAACGCAACTTCCGTGCCGGTTATAACGGCGGCGCGGAGATCTGTCGTCGCTGAAGCATAGCAATCAACATCTTTAGCCGTAGTTTCGCCATCAGCAGTGTACAGACCGACATGCATCGTGACTGTAGAACCACTATCAAGATCGTCGTTATAGATCTTGATGCTGACAACCGCAGCATTGGTCGGAACAGGGGCAAGCATGACGGTATCGCCAGCGCTTAGATCCCCCGCCGCCAAGGCGACGGTCCCACATGCAACCCTCATACTGCCATGCAATTGATGGACAGGTGAGGCTACAACGGGAGAGGCAACAAAGTTCGAAGCGAGGGTTTGGTTTACATTAGCCATTGTATCCCTCCTATTCCGAACACTTGATTTCGACGACTTTCTCTTCTTCCATCCGCGTAGCTGCTACAGACATGCAGTAGTACACTTGGGTCGAATAGGATTTGTCATCACGTTCCGAAATCCTGGCGGTGACATCTTTGCCAACGGCCAGTTTGATCCCATCTTGCGCCCAGGCAATAACCCGACGATACGAGCTACTGTCTGTGTCAAGACGGTTAGAAACGATGAATTTAAATCCGACGAAAGAGTCGATATCACCAGTAGCGAGTGCTCTAACAGTGTTGTAATCAGCGCTCGTTACTGTCGTGTTGTTAAGCAGGTCTTCGATCTGCTCAGGGCTTACAGCGATGAAACGCGGTATCGACGGATCGACCGACGCTGCATCTAGCAATTTTTTGGCGTTCACCAATTTTGCAATTGTGAGCCCTGCTGCCGGGGAACCAACCCCAACCTGCTGGCCTGCCGGGAAGCTGGTGGTCGTGCCACCCTCTTTTCCGGTTTTCGCATCACCAAAGGCCGCATCTATAATTTCAGTATCGATCGCGCGACCCATCGCAGCGGCTGCTGCTTTGGCATAGCTGCTTTCGGGCGAAATTAAAGTGCGCACCATGTCTTGGCTATCGATCAAATCGGCCCATTCGTAGTCCACCAGGGAAACCTGACGCCTCGAATGAGGTGTCGTTAATAGTGGTGTATCCTGGTGCCTGGATGTCCGCTTTCGTCACACTACGGCTTTCGCCGCCAACGTAAGGGTACAAGGCATACAACTTGTACAACTTGTATAGGTTGTACCCCATTATGCTTACGCCGTTTGTGCGCTGGACTTTCTCTCCATCTCAATAAGAGACGCGTGCCGTCAAGTCTCTACACGTTCCCTGTTGCCAGGGCTTCGCTCGGGATCAGGAGACTAAACCCTTCCCCGAATTTGACACGTTACGGCTAATCGTTACCGACTAGCTAGGCAAAGTTACTTACCGCGGCAACCGAACCGATTTGATCAAAATATGCCTTCTCAGAATTTACACTCTCTTCATCCACTGCCGAACGCAACAGACTTCCCATCTGTTGGCTCAACATCGAGACGTTTGAGCTAAACTGATTGACGAAGGCTGTAGTAATTTGCGTACTCATACAAATTATCCTTCTTGATCAGAGGGTTAAAGGGGGTTGCGGCCGGTTATCCAGCATCGAGCTGGGCCAAAATCCTACGCGTTAGGCGCGCTAATCCGATCGACTTACGATCCTGCACCAGGGGCTTTCGCTTATCCTGGTAACGCTAACCAACTACTCAGGTTGAGCGTATTCTCTAAGCCGCAGCGCTTCCTCGACGAGATGCATGTGCTGCGGATGTCGTTTGTCCCAGTACGGGCTATTCGGCGCGGTGATCTCTGCGATCCGGCGCATGGCCTCGTCTGGTGTGAATGCTGTTTCTGTTGTCTCGCCTTGCATCGTGTCTTCGCTGATCTGGTCAGCTAATGATGCAAACATTTTTACGATTGTAGGGTGATCGCCGAGCTTCCTGCCGTCTGCCAGGGTGATCTCGTCGAACATTTCGGTGCCGCCTAGAAGCGCGTTTGCCGCTCGTTGAGCGCTCGCCGCTTTCTGATCAAACGCTCGGCCCCATTCCTGCCTTAATTCCTGCAGGCCGTCTTCGGTTGACTGAACCGCAGCTTCTTCCTGCGCCTGGTTACCGCGTGTTTCCACCTCGGTATACCAATCAAGCAGGGACTGCGCCTGCTGCGGATTCAGACCTGCAGCATGGACCGCCTCGGCATACTCGCCGACAAGCGGATTATCGCCTTCGCCATAGTTCAGCTCGTAACCATCAGCCGCCTCTGGCCGACCAAGCTTGCCGTACACTTCCGACCAATCGTCGGGGCTTGCATGCTTTCCAGGTATGGCGACCTTGTCTGCGCCGATCATCGATTGTGCACTGATATAGCTCTTCGCCAGACCTTCTATGTCGTTAAATTTGAGAAGGTTGGCATTCATCTTCAAATCATCTGATAGACCGTCTCTCCAGCTTTCTGGAGCCGCCGTCTCTACAGGCTGCGATTGTGGCGCTTCTTCCGCCGTCGCAGTTGTCTGTTCGTCAGCCATCGAGGTCTTCTCCTTCATCCAGTTTGCGGTCAGGGTTAATCATTCGTTCAATCGTCAGCACGACCGATCGCTGGCCTTCAAGGAAGGCGCTCTCATGTGGGTCGCCTGCGACAAAAGTCGGAGTGCTCATGTGAAACCTGGCGCGCAGGTCATCCATGACGGTCTTGCCGTCGTCCGATCCGAATACGAAACGATACGCTGCGATTAGGTTACTCAGCGGCGGCAAGTTCCTGCTCACCTATATTTGCGACTTCGCGGAGTGCTGGCGCGGCCTGTCCTGCTGCCTGTGCAGCCTGCATGGCTTGCTGCATTTCCTGCTGCTCAGCCATTTGCTGCTCACGCTGCTGCTGCGCAAATGCTACTTCTGAATCGGAGCGTCGGACCTTGGCAGGCACGACCAGGGTATCGAGCAGATGATCGATAAGGCCCTTCGGGTCGATATGATCCATGACCGGCGCGATCTGCGCGACCTGACCCATGACTTCAAGCGCACGCATGATTGATTGCAGGTCGGTTTGCTTGTGCGCCTTGGCAAGCGGTGAAACGTACTGGATTTCGATTTCCTCGCCTTGCATCTCTTCTGGTGCGGCTTCGAACATTCCGCGGCGGTTCATCAGCGCGAACGATCGATTTATAAGTGGTTGAAGCAGCTCTGCTTGCAATCTGCCCATCACAGGGCCAATCAAGCGCATCCGCTCTTCATTTTCCTGCAAGACCTGAGTAGCCGTTTTGCGTGGACCGTCCTGGGCCGAGATTAGCTGATCGACATAAAAAGCCGACCGGATCGCCTGGCGTCTTTGCTCTTCCATGTTGAGCGCGATCGGTATTGAGCTGCCGGTTACCAGCGGCTCGATGCGGTCGCGTGTGCCGCTGCGGTAGTAGTTAATGCCACCAGGACGGGTGCGGATCGGGCTGATCATGCCATCATCCGGCACCATGAGAGGCGGATTGATCTGCACCTGCGCGGCGCGGATCGTCGTCTCGCTCATCTTATTGAGCATTTTAATATCGCTGAGGCAGCTCATCGCGGGACTTCGCCCGTATGTGCTCACCGAATCCTTCAAGAACCTCGGCGTCATAAACGCCTGCTCGAAATAGCCGGATTCCTTTAGCAGCGTCTTCGTATCAGGGTCGAAGTAGATGCTGGCGACCGGCATGTTCTCCTGGCCGATCTTGCCTATGTCGCGCTCGCCCCGCGGCATTACCACATGCACGACTTCGAACATCTCGTAGGGATCTTTCTCCAGCGCCTTGGCGACACGGCTCGGCAGGGCTTCCTCACCGAACTGATCGGCCCAGGCGCGTGCCGTCTGCTTGTACTTGCGGAAGATCGTATCGACCCTGCCGCTGGCATTCTCTGTCAGATAAACCTCGGCAATGTGCCTGGTTGAAAATCGTATGCCCGTCTCGTTGTCTTCCTCAACGTAGATGCAGCCGGTTCCGAAGGTTACCAGGTCATAGTAAAGCTCGTGGATTTCCTGCTGAAAATTACTGCGATGGAACGCCTCATACATGCGAGCTGTCGCAGCTTCGAGCCACTCCATGGCGGCATCGTTGGCGCGCATATCAGGCTCGCTGTATGTCAGCGTAAACCATGGCGTGCTCGCGTTTGTCAGCATGCCATGCAAAGAAGCGGCCAATAGCTCGACGGCGTGAATAGCGGTTGCGTCAAATATAAGCTCTGTTCGTTTGTCGCCTTCTTGCCTTCGCTTTGTGATATCGGCCTTACGCGGCAAACAGTAGTCCGCGATCTGTTGCCAGTGGCTTTCCCATACGCTGCGCTGTGTGCGCAACGTATCAAAACGCCTAGCCAGCATGTCTGCTTTCTTATCAACGGCCATCTAATAGGTTCCTGACATGAGCGATCGTTCTTTTGCCGCCTTGTTGGCGCGACCGCTTGTTTTCTGATCAAATCGCACCAGCGGATCCACGTCAGCCGATGTCTGGTTGCCAAATGCCATAGGTTGCGAAGCCGCGCCGCCCATCATGCCTGCAAGGGCCTGCTTCGGATCTGCGGGTGTTTTGCCGGTCATCCGCCTAGCAGCGTCTTTTTTTGCACGTTTGCGGGGTCACCAAGCACGCTGCGCTGACGCCGTACACTTGCGGTTTGTGCACGGCCTTGTCCTAACGCACGCCTTTTCTCCTCTTTACTCTTGGCGGCTTCTATCTCGGGCTCGGGGTCTGCAGCCGCGACAGGTGCTGGTGTTGGTGCTGGTGTTGGTGCTGGCGGACGTGACTTCGCCATGGAAAAGAGAGAGACAACCGGCGAAACGACTCTTGCGACCGGCCCGCCCATTATTCCGTACCTCCAAGCAATGATGGCTTGGCAGTCGGTGCGTCGTTCAAAAGGCCGCGTCCCGTCGTCAGTATCGATGCCTTGCGGCCAGCCTGGCGGCGGATGCGTGTACGCTCATCCTGTGCGGCCTTCTTGACCGCTTCGTCGTCCTTGGTCGGCGCTGGTGGCGGCGGCGCAGGGGGCGGTGGTGGCGGTGGCAAATCCACCTTTGGCATTAAAAATGACATTATGCGAAGACCTCGGTGCCTAACGGATTGTAGTTGCTGTCTGCAAACGGCTGTGTTGGCCGTCTGTGCTCTTCATGGTCGCGGATCGACAGGCACATGTATCTGAACGCGTCAGCGCCATGTGTTGACCAATCTCGCTTGGGTGTTGCGCCGTAAGCCCGCGTCCGGTCGTTGTACGCGCGGTGATACTGGCGAAGGGCCTCGATGCCGTGCTTGCAGCGCTCGTAGTCGAAATAAACGCGCGGCAGCGTTACTTGCGCGTTGTGGATGCCGTCTTCCACCGGAAGCTTGGGAAGTACACGAAAATCGATACCCAGATCATAGGCTATTTCCCTTCGACTTTTTCCGCTGCCCAGCTCGCGCACTTCGATATCATGCGGAGCGTAATGACGGCCCCAGAGATAATCCTTCTTTTCAAGCACGCGAACGTAGTAAGGCAAACCCTCGTTACGCTGTTCCAGATAGTCAACAACATGAATTGCATGCCCGATTTGCTGGTAGAAAAATATTGCAGTTGCGTCGTTAATACCGAGATCCCAGGCGGTGTTTACACGCGCGGTGGGGTCAATCGGCACCTTGGTAATGCGGCCTTCGTCGTCGGCCTTCTGCATCTCCGCGCCAAAGATCGAACCTGGGACATTTGCGACCCAACTTGCCTCAAATTCCTGCTCGTACTGATCGCCGGTCATCATCGACCTGGCGGCATCCAGCTCTTCCTGGGGCAGGATCCCCGTCTCACTCGCCTTGTATACGGCGGTGAACCAATTCTTATCTTGCCTGGCAGCCTCAAATAATTCGAAGAACGCGTTGTGACCGCGTGGTGTTCCCAGGAAGATCGCGTAACCCTGGCGGTCAGATAGCGCTGGCCTCAATATCTCCGCGAACAAACTTTCCGGCATGTCCGCATATTCGTCGCAGCACACGCCATCTAACGCCAAGCCCCTGAGACTATCGGGATTCTCTGCTCCCAGGAGCGTGATACGCGCGCCGTTTGGCAGATCACAGCGCAGCTCCGTCTCGTTAAACTTTACGCCAGGGATCGCACCAGCGAATATCTTGAGGTAGTCCCAGCTCGTTGCTTTAGCCTGCTTAAATTGCGGCGCGACATACGCAAAACGACCCATCTTATGGTCGCAGGTGATCGCATCGCGCAGCAAATGGTTAACCGCCATCACTGTTTTGCCGAACCGGCGATGCATGACGCAGACCGACCAGCGATAGCGCGCTAGCTGCTTGTGCAGCTCTGCCTGCAAAGGCCGCGGTGTGTAGCCTATGCTAATGCGCTTCAATGCAGCGGAGCCTTCTCAGCGTCCGCGAACGGCCCCATGATCCACTTCAGCGCACGCTCCGCCTCGCCACGCGACGAGAGGCCCTGGACCGCTATGACGAGCGAGTAGCCGCCGTCCGCTGAGGGTAGCGTGTACGCCGAGTAGAAGGGCTGTGTGTGTGTGGGTGTCGCATCCATGTATATAACGCATTAGGAGGAGCCGCCGAAAATGGGGCGGGGTGGGGTCCGAAAATCCGCAGAAAAATAGAGCACCGGACGGATTATCAGGTCAGCAACCTGACGGTCAGCCCTGAGATATCAATAGCTTACGCATCAATCGTAGCGGAACCGTAGCGCTCAGCTCAGATCTTGGGGGGCTGCTCATCGATCGCAGCTCGATCGGCTGGGTCGCGCGCGTACCGCTGCGCCGCGACGTCTGCATTTAAAATGGAACCCAACAACCCAGCTACTTCTTCCTGCTGTACCTCTTCCCGCTCGGCTTCACTCGCTGCCGATACGTTCTGCTCATCAGGCTTGCCGCCTTGGTGCTGCGGCGCTTAGGCTTCTTCTTAGTCTTCATTGCTCAGTACAAGCCTCTTGATGGCGCAGAACGCGTTGGGGGCACGCCACGTTCGCTAGGCGCGCCAGGCGGCATTTGATTCTTTTTCATCTCCACGGGCTTCGGCGGCAATGCTGCGTCTCTGTCCCTCGGCGATCGACTCCTGCTGTACTGGTGCGGAAAATTAAACGGCCTGTTTGTCGTCCCCTCTTGACCTTGCTTGCCATCCATATCCTGCTGTAGGACGCTTAGCGCTTCAGGATGCATCTCACTCGCAAACTTGTCGCGTATTCGCGAAGCCATGCTCAGGTCAGTAATCTCCCCTTCGAGAACATGTCGCATTAGCACCCACATCCAGCCACGATAGAAGTCGTATTCGCCGTCGTAGTCCTTCTTTACGTTTACGCCTTTGGCTATCTCATGCAGGCTTGGTCCCGGCTCAGACTGTGTCATTACACTGTGCTGGCGCATTAAGTGCTTAGGCCCCGGCGTTATCATCTTCGTCTTTCACTAGTTTAACGATGTCGGCACTCTTCTGCGGTTCCTGCTCCTCATCGCCCCACATCAGCACGACAGTGCCGCTGCTGGTATCAACGTCTTCCTTCTTATGCCTCACGCCGCGTGGCTGCATCCTGGCGAACGTCCACTTCAACGTATCGACCTCGATGCGCCGTCGCTGAACCTCAGCGTTAGCGAGCTTCGGATCTATGTCAGCAGGCAACGGAGATCCAGCCAGGTCATGCATATGATCAGCCAAGACCTCAGCGCCGATCGCTCGCGCCCTGCTGTACATCTCAAACGCATCCTCATCGCGCTGCACTGTCTGCAGCACGGTGCTCCAGGCTGGCATCGTATCGTCGCCATCGCAGATGCTGCGAAGCGACTTGCCTTTTGCCAGCTCGTCGCAGACACGCTGCATCTTAGCCTTAGATAATCTGCCAGCCATGGGAACCTATAAAAAAAGCCGAGCTGCGCAAGGGAACACAGCTCGGCAAGTGGGAGGATCTAGGTCAAACAGCAGCAGCAGGCAGGAGACTAACCTGCTGAGCTTAAGCGTTACTGGCATGATTTTCGGGCCGATCGGTACAACTATCTAAGATCACCGCCGCCACGACCTGCCAGGTCTGTGGTCTGTTCGATCCAGTTAAAGAGACGGCGCAGAAGATAGCTGCGTGCCATGCTGACGGCCGTAAAAATGAGGCTAATCCATAGCGATGTCATCAATGCAGGCTCAAGGTCAAACCAGGGGAAGATCGTAAATGTGACGCCCCAGGCGACGACAATCCCGACAGCCACATTTGTGACTGCCTCAATAAAACTGTTACGCCGCGATTGCATTCCAGCGATAGGCCGTCTCGATTAGCACCTTCTCGTAGATGTTCTTCACCTGGCGTCGATCGCTGTGTCGTATCTTTGCGATCCGCGTCCATGACGGTCCACGATGCCGGAAGGCCGCACTGACAGCGATTGCCCATAGGAGCTGCCGGTCGCTCTCTAGCGGCACGGTCAGTACGACCTCATGCACGAAATCATAGTTGCTAATTTGCTCGGCAGTCGCTGGTGCCAGGCGCATCGTCGTCTTTTCGGGAGCGTACTGCATCCAATCGCTGAATGTCTCAGGCCACCAACTTGATGGTGTGCTTCTGACGCCTGGCGGCAATCGTCGATCAGTCTCTGCGGCTTCGATTAACAAGTCGTGCAATTCTGGTGCGGTAATGCGCTTGTTCTGCCTCACTCATATTGCTCCATGATTGCCAGAACTCGCCCCGATCGTGTGGGTTCATCTGCTCTGCAAATTTGCTTACAGGGTCCGCGCGGACAGACTTCCCAGCAACGACTGCCTGGTAAGCTGCATGGAAATTACGGCGATCAACAGCTAAGCTTAGAAGCTCAGAAACCTGAGCTTCGTAAGAGCATTTAACTTTATATTTTTTTGGGTGTTTTAGCTTAAGAGCACGTCGATCATGCGCTCGTAGCTTAGAGGCGCAGCTAAGTTTAGAAGCCTCCACAAAACCCTTGTCAAGAAGAAAATTCGCAGCAGTCGCAAATGTACACGACAGCCTTGCCGAGACTTGCTGTTCCAGTACCAACACGTCGGCCTCGCCACCGGCCTCGACCAGGGCTGAGATGACCAATGTAGCGTCGTGTGAGATCACGATTTGGCGACGTTTTGAGCGCCCGCCAGGATCTTTTCGTAGTTCCGGTACATACAATCGTCATAGCCTTGCCGCTTAAATTCGTCGTGAGAGATTTGGCCGCTCATTATCCCTTCCTTAGTACTTTTCAAAGGCGGGTCATTGTAGGAATATTCGCCAGCGTCGATGTGCGTCTGCGCCATGGGGTAGCCGTTTACGTTCTCAACATAAACGGATCTACTCTTCTCGCCGTTTAGCTTCTTATCAATATTACCGCTGACGCTGCCTACAGCGTAGTTCCAAGAATAACCGAGAGAGACGAGGCTCACATTTCTCCCCTTCAACCAAAAGGGGTCAGTGGTCAGCCACTCTGGTACTGCAACCAAGTGCCAGGTCACCTGGCGAAGCAGGTTCTTCGGATTGCGTAGCTCGCCAATACAGACCAGGGGTCCATAATAGTTCTCGCTTTTGACGTTTATCTCGTTCTCAATCACCAGTTCCGAGAACCACATTATGTCTTTAAGGGTAACCTGAAACCACTCACCGCGAATGCGCTTTGACCAAAACCGATCGTGTAACCACTTCTCGACAGACGCCGCAGTTGGCACCTGCCTGCAGTAAATGATCTGCAGATTGCGGCAGTTCGATGTTTTAAAGGTCGCCAGGCGCTGTCTCACGTTCGAGGAGATCCCGATCTTGACGACGGCGGGAACCTTTAGGGCCGGAAAACTTTCGCCGATAAAGTAGAGCCACTGACAGCCGTCTTTAAGTGGTGCGTCTGGATCGCAATTAAGAAACATCCCGTCTCCCTGAGTACTCCATCTCGGCATGCGCTGTGCACCGTGGACAGGCATCCATGCCGCCGATCTGCTCTTCGTAGTGCTCGTTGATGACCTGGTCAGCGACGTTCACTTCTCGGATCCGCTGCACCCAGCGCATTGGCAGCATGATGTAGCGCTCGCCGTGGCATGTCGGGCAGTCATCGATCATTTCTTTGCTTTGGCCGCACGCCGCACCTTTCTAAGGTACTCAGCAGACCTATGAATGCCTGCCTTGCTGGCTTGCTGGCGGATCGCATTGACGGTCACACCAAACCATTCCGCGATTGCCTCGGTCGGCACGTCATACACATACATCTTGCGTAGCCTTTCGATGCTTTCCGCGTTCCAGCTTCGCCTTTGCTCCTTATCTATTCTTGTTCTTGGCACTTATCCCTCACGATCTGCAGCCGGTATCCAATGTTGCCAAGCACAGCCTCGAAGCTTTGAACGGTCGGCGATCGACGGTATCGCCACTCGCTAACCGTCTTTTTCGATACGCCTGATCCCTCGACAACGTCTCCGACCAGGAGCTTGTGCTCGTTCATCAGTTGGTAGAGGTCGCGGACCAGCTCAGGTGCGTTGTCAGGCACCGCGAGCTTGCCTGCGTAGCGATGAGCCCCGCGGCCTTTATCCAGGTTGTCGATCGACCGCTTGCGGCTCTGCTGCGGATTACGCCGCGATACACAAGGTCGGAGCAGATCCTCGGCGGTGACGTTGAAAACGCTCGACAGCCGAGACATGTGACCTGAGTGCATCTCAAGCTTGCCTGTTTCGAGTTGGCGCACGGTCCACTCGTCGATCCGGCTGGCCAATGCAAGCTCTGGCAGCGACCAGCCTTTAATACCGCGGTATTTCACGATGCTATTTGGATGCTTCCGCCTGCTAGGCATGGCGCAGCTCGATGAACTGCTGCAGAAAGTCACGCGTGTCGTCGATCGAGCGGACTAGCCCGACGCGGCAACCCGCCTTGCGCAACTCAAGGTGTACTGCCTTTTGATTAGCTGACAGCCGACCCTTTGCCGTCTTTACCTCAAGCATGATCGGCGACCACGGTTGGTCAGCTTGCCACCAGGTCCGCTGGACGAACAGTTCCAGGTCAGGCCAGCCAGCTCGCATGCCAAGCGACTTCTGCAGCATGCGGTATTGCACACGGTGCTTGCCCTCATTAGGGCTGTGATGAAGAACGCTGCCAGATGGCAGGACCGCCGTCAGGTAATTAACAATGCCGCGATGGATCTCGCGCTCAGACATTGAAGTCGGCCATGCTGACCTCGCCGTCTGTCAACACAAAGATCTTTTGCATCAGCGGCAGGCTCGGCATGCGAGATCCGCTGCAGAGCAGGCTTACTGCAGGCTGACTTATCCCCAGCCACCTGGCTGCTTCAGATTGCGTTAAGCTTCTGTTTTGTAACCATTCTGAGAGTTTCATTCCCCCCAAATAAATTACTATCAGTTATCAATCAACAGACTTGCTTGACGCGTTGGTAGCGTAGCGGTAACAATCATCTCTTAACGGTAACTTTCATCAAATAATGCGAGGGAGAATGTCACTACGGAAATATCATATAGACGACACAGCGGGCGCTGATGTCGTCGAATTATTCGAATCAATTGACCCGGTATACGACAAAAACACACGTCGGCTGGTCACAACGTACCTGGCGAGCGGAGTTGCTGCACCAGGCGGCGGAACGACCCACCTGCGCACACGAATGCCGATAGATTTGATTCAAGCTTACGGGCTGTGTAGCCCGCATGCCGTCACCCGCGCGCCAGTAAATTTAAACGTGCATGATAAGCTTGATTACGCGAGGCTGATCAGGAACCCTTACATAATCAGGGTTATTCAATGCTCGGTCGCAGCTTATTTTAACGAACTGCCGCTAACCCGCGAGATCCTGTCAAACCTCGTTATGAATTATATCCCAGGTGGTCTTGAAGAAGGTGTTGAAATTGGACTTGAAAAGGGGTGGCTCAAATTTGTGGATGAAGACGGCTGGCCTGACGACATGTGCGGTATGCCAATTCGCGCAGGCGATAAGCACCTTCGACCGACACGCGTGGGAATATACCGAACGATCGAAGCAATCACCTGGCTCATGGATTGCACAGCACGTGTCAGGGCAACGCTGAACAACGAAGACATGCGCATCAGTTGCAACACCTTCCGCTCACGCTGGCCGCATGAAACCGTTAATGTCGAAGGCGTGACTGCCAATTCCGAATGGAAATTATGGGGTGAAGCTTAAAATGTGTGGACATGCGTATAAAGCTTTAAAAGACCTTCCCGCCAGCCTGCGAGCAGCTCGCCAGTATTACAAGAAGAGTGGCGTAGAAGTCGCTGAGGCCCTTGCAATGTCGCCAGCGGCCTATCGTCGCTACGAACGTGGCGAGACAATGCCTTCTGCCGGTGTGATCTTGCAGCTCGCTGAGCTGTACGGCTGCTCGCCGACTGCGGTGATGCGTACCGGCGGCGTTGAGCCCGACAAGCCGGAAAGCGCGGCGATGCACAGCGTCGAACTGAACCTGGAAGCTGGCGACACTTTCACCATAACGATTAACGCAACCGCCGCTGCAGCGCAGGCAGAAGAAGCGACAGAAGAGTTCTACAAACCGCCATTCCAGCCACGGTCAGAGCCGCGTGTGACGGCGGTAAAACCAAAGAAACGTGCGTAACCTCAAGTTTCGTTAAATAACTATAATGTGATGTTTTCCTACCAATGTTGACGTTTCTGTATTAATCCTGTAGAAAGGTGCGTTACAAGCACTAAGGGAACTGAAACGTGACATTCGACGATTTGCCGAGCTGGGCTGAGCGCTTTAATTTTACAGCGCACAGCCCCTCGGGAACCTCCCGACCAAACTGCAAAGAATTTTTCGAGAAGGGTGTCGCCAGGCCGCTCGGTTTATACGCGCCTGCCGGTTGCCGAATGATTGCAGGCAAAGTCGCCGAGCAGTATGGCAAAGACATCGTCATCAGTGGCGATGATCCGAGCACTGCCTTCCGCGCTGCTGTCGCAGAGTTTGACCAGCACAAGCCGCTGGAGCACGACCCTAACGACATCGTGCGTTGGTCGAACATCCGCGACGACATCTACGAGATCCCGCTTAGCAAAGCAGAGAAGGACGCTGGTGCGCCTGTCGTGTCAGGGTCAATACTAGAGCTGACCTGCAGACATACGGCTGAGGGACTCGCTGAGGCGACTAGAGAGGCTAACCAGGTCACAGATGGTCGCTGGGTTTCGGTGCAGCTAACCGACGTGGAGCTGGACTTCATCGGCGAGATCGATGTCGAAGCCAATGGCGTAGTCGAAATCAAAACGAAATGGCCGACCCTGTCGGCGAAATCAAAGCGCGGCTGGCATGTAAATAGTCTGCCTAAAAGGCCAGACCCGAACCATGTGCAGCAGGTAGCGCTGTACTGGAAGTGGCTGCGCCGCCAATCCGACAACGTGCCGGTGAAGCTTGTCTACGCAAATTGCAAAGGCTGGCGTGTGTTCAGTTCGCATGACTGCGAAGAGCTGTCTGTAGCGAACCTGGAGAAAGCACTCGATCGCATGCGGATGGTCGCGCGAGCCCGCGAACGAATGATGCGAATGGCGGGTTCGATCGATGAGCTGCTCCAGATGGTGCCGCCGGATTTCAGTCACTTCATGTGGAGGGACGTGCCGCCTGAGTATCGCGCTGCGGCTGAGCAGAAATGGGGGGTTTGATGTTTTCAAAACAAGACCTGGAGACGGTCGTGACTTGGTTGGAAGACAGGAAAGATTGGCTTGAAACCGAACGCCTTGTAATCGAGCGCGGTGATAATTTTGCTGCGACAAACGGCAAATACTACCGCGTTGAAGACATAATGCGCGAGGTATCCGCGATCCGCTCCTCGATCAATATAGCTCGCGATCAGATGGAGGGAGCACATGAATAAGCTTCGACGCATACGCATCAGAGACTGCCTGGCACTGCTTGGCATTGTGGTCATGTTTTACTTTTTGACCGTTTTTGCATGCGCCTTCGACCCAGCGTGTAGCGCTATTCACATGGAGCCGTTCAAATGATGTATCCGGCACACCCTGGCGCACGGGATCGCGACACCAGCATCGCTGCTGCCGACGCTATGGCACCGCAGGCACCGAACCTGCGCACCGCGACCAAGAGCGCGCTGGCCGCGTCTGAGCCTCACGGGCTGACAGCCGACGAGGTCGCTGAGGTGCTTGGCTTGTCAATCTTATCGATCCGACCGCGCGTGACCGAGCTGTCTCGCATGGGAGAGATCGAGGATAGCGGCGAACGCCGCGCAAATCAGAGTGGAAAGAGGGCAATAGTTTGGAGAATGAAATGGAGAAGAGACTTATTTGCTTAGGCGACCAGGTCAGGGTCGATGTATTCGGGGCCTTAGTGGAAGGGCAGGTAATCGGCAAAACCTATTCGCACCCGGTGCGGTTCGATGTCGAGATCAAGGGTAAGACGATACGCAGGATACCGGCGGGCTCGGTGTCACCAGTTGCGAGTGTGACGCATGACTGAGCTAACGACAGTCATGGAAGCGCTTGAAACAGCTAATAAGGAGCGCGGCGTCTCGCTGGGGCGCGGTCGTGGCGGCAAAAAGTACACGATGGTGCAGGACCGCGTGCTGGAATGGCGCAGGGTTTTCGGATGTCAACACGGCATCAGCACGGCGGTCCTGTCTGACGATGGCAACGCCGTCGTCGTGAAGGCAACGATCACCGACGAGCAGAGCAGGATCATCGGCAGCGGCATGGCGGAAGAGATCCGCGGTGCGTCAGGCGTTAACAAGACGAGCGCACTGGAGAACTGTGAGACAAGCGCGATTGGTCGTGCGCTTGCGAGCCTCGGACTGCACGGCGGCGAGTACGCGAGCGTGCAAGAGATTGGCAAGAAAGATCGCTACGCGGAGAAGGAAGCCGCGGAGAAGGAAGCCGCGGAGAAAGAAGCCGCTGAGAAGGAAGCCGCGGAGAAGGTCGAGCCTGCGCCAACGCCTGATTGGGCTCCCTGGGTCGCCGATCATATCGCCGGAATGCAAAAACATCGGGATGGTGCCGAGCACAAACGCTGGTCATCGACCGTCAGACCCTACCGCGAGCAACTTGCAGAGGAAGACCCTGCGCTGCATGCCAAATTGCTCGATGCCTACAACATTCGCAAAGCAACCCTGGAGAATTATTGATGCCAATGAGCTATGAGAAAATAAAGCGGTTTAACTTGTTCGCAGAAACAGATAAGCCAATCGGCTCGCGCCTACCTGATTATAAGAACGGCAAAGTCACTTTTGAGGTCGGCCTGGAGCCTGGCCGGTACTCGATTGCTGGTTGGCGGTATGAAGACACCGGCAACATTAGCCTGGAGATCCAGCGCGTCACTGAAGAAATCCCTAGCGGTGCACCTGCAACACCAGCACCAGCACCTGTCGAGACAATGAGAGGTTTTGATGACTGAGCAGTATCCGCTCCTAATCGATACCGGAGAAGCTTGTACGCTTATTTTCGGTTCGAAAACTCGCAAGAACTACTACCGTTTGTACGAGATGATCGATCGGGAAGAGATCGCAGGCACAAAGATCGGCGGTCGTTGGTTCATCCCTGGCAAGGCTATGCAGAAGTTTATCGATGACATAGCGGATGACTAGCCCGGCTGAGATACTCCGTAACGCGGCTAGCGTTGTCTCCGAGCGCGAAGACACGCACGGTGATTGGCGTGTGTGTATGGATACAACCGCGGCCATGTGGAGCCTGTACCTCGGCGTGCCGATCAATGGCAAACAGGTTGCTCTGTTGAACGCGCTGCAGAAAATTGTCCGCGATGCTGTCGGCAGTAACAACCCCGACGACACGCTGGACGTGACGGGTTACGGATCGATCGCCGCTGCGTGGGATGCCCAAAACACGGTGGAGTAAGACAGGCAAACCGCAGATTCCGCGCGACCCATGCGCGCACTGCGGCAAGCCGGTCGATCTGTACGGCTGGGTCGTAAACGGTGCCGGTGACCTGCTGCACTACCCGAGCTGCTTCGATGCGTTTAGGGGTGCATCCAAAGGGGGGGTTTAAATGCACCCAAAGAAAAAAGAGATGATTATCTTGGGCTCGAAAGAAATGAAACGAATTTGTGGTGCCCACGCTCGATCCACCGGAAAGCCATGCCAAGCTCCGAGAGTATCCGGCAAGCGGCGCTGTAAGCTGCACGGCGGTCTGTCTTCCGGGCCGCGCACCCCGGAAGGCAGGAAGCGCATCAGTGACGCTCAGAAGCGTCGTTGGGCGGCCTACCGAAAAAAGAACGCGGACTAGGTGCAGCACTAATTCCAAACGTAGGGGGGCTTGATGCCCCCCTTTCGCTCGGCGAATTGAATTTTTAAAATCCAGTTCGCTCAACCTAGGCCAGTTTGTGCTAGCCCCAGAGCTTTGCCCCGAACTTCGCGGCGTCGTCTTCGTCGCGCTCTTCGTCGTCGATCCAGTGACCGTACAGGTCGCGCGTCGTTGAGATCGACTTGTGGCCCATCAGGGTCGTGATCCTGTGGAAGTCCGCGCCGAACAACTCCAAGCAGATCGAGGCGAAGAAGTGGCGCAGATCGTGCCAGCGCAGCTCGTCGATCCCCGCAGCCTGGCAAGCGACGTGCAAGACACGCTTGCGCAAGTTGTCGGCAGTGCGATGGAAAGTATGCGCGCGTGTCGGGAAGACCAGGTCAGCGACCGGCGAGCGCAGCTTCCACTCACGCAATTCTGTGACGAGCTGCGGGGTCAAGAAAACGGTGCGGAACCCCGCGTCAGTTTTCGGGACTTCTTGGATTTCGAAGACGCCTTTTCTGACTTCGCGCACAGCCTTAGTCACGGTGACACGACCCTTGTCGAACGAAATATCGGACCAGCTCAGAGCCGCCAGCTCGCCGAACCGTAAGCCGGTCTGCGCGGCGAAAGACAGTGCCAAACCGTCGCACCATTTATCGACAGCGACGGCTGCAGCTATCACGCAGCGGATCTCGTCAATGCTGAAGCGCACCAGCTTCTTCTTCTTGGAGCCCTTCGCGTAACGGACCTCTTCCAACTTAACCTGGCGAGCCGGATTGACGTGGCTGCACCAGCCTTGCTTGTGCGCGAGATCGAAGAGCTGCTTCAACGCGTCGAGCTTTTCCTTGACCGTCTTGGCAGAGCGATTGATCTGCGGGATCAGGCGATCCTCGATGTCGGCAGTCGAAACGTCCGAGCACTTCACGCCACCGAACACCGAGCCGTTCAGATCAAGAGCTGCCCAGGTAGAGACGTTGCGCTTGATGTTGCCGCCCGACTTGAAGGTGATCTTGCCCTGGTCTACACGCAGGTCGGTCTTGGTGTGCAGGAGTGCAATCGCTGCATCGATCGTGCCTGCAGTGGCTGACGTGACAACGCCGCCGGTTGCCTGGGAAGCATTCACGATCGCGGCGAAAGCTTCTGCGTCGGCCTTCGTTTCAAACTTCCGCGTCTCGCCTTTCGAGTTGTTCAACTTCTTGACGCCTTTGCGATCGGTGATTACGACCCAGCGATTAATTGACTTCCAGAATTTCGGTGTAATTTGTGCCATCTGCCTGTCCCTTTCAGAGTTATCAAATGAACGTCTCAGTTATTTATTTAATAACTCACAGTTATCTTTGCAACCCCTGACCGTCAGGTTTTGCCTATTTTTTTGCTACCCCCTCGATTTCCTGTCCACTACGCTACGCGCTACGCACAAAAAAAAGCGCCGGCCGAAGCCGACGCTAATGTATTGTTCTGATTGTGTTAATTTGGTTGCGGGGGTTGGATTTGAACCAACGACCTTCAGGTTATGAGCCTGTAAATCACTTATCGATGCTTGTCGAATAAATACCGAAATGTCGGCCAAACCCGCAGATACCCTCAGTTATTCATGCATTCCATGATGATCCTTACATACCGTGATGTCAGTGTTTGAGCAATCGCCCGCTACGCTTTTGCTACGTTAAACGGGGTGCAGAAACGCTACGCGCGTAGCGTTTTCTATTGACCACGTTTCCACGCCAGGTAGTCAGACGCCTCGGCAAGGTCAACGAAGCACGTCACAAAGCGCGCCTCACTGTCGGCCTTCGGATCGATCACCGCGCAGACTGTGGCACCATGCTGCTGGGCTGCGTAGCCAAGCTTGTCAGCATAGTCGTCGATGTACTTGTAGCCTCGCGCGCGAACTAGCCAATAGACAAATTCTCTATGCGCATTTTCTTCCTGGTGGATTGCCCAGTTATGCTTGTGACCACTGGCATATATATGTGCATCAGTTGTTGTCGTCGCTGCGCGCTGGTTAGAGTGCAGGGAGTTCCACATGCTGTGACCAGGGAAGTCGTGCGCGGTAATGATCCGACACTCCCGATTGTTTTCAAACCGGATCTTCCAGTGTGCTGACCAATCCATCATGGGGATTTTCTGCACGTTCATGCGGCGCAAAATCTCCGCGCCTTCGCCCCACGCATCATGGTTGCCGATCAGGATCGCGAGCCATCGCAAACCCGTGTCATTGAGAAACCAATCGGCAAGCCTGCGCGCTGTCGTTATCGACTGATCGCTTTGCGCATGTAGGCGCATCAACCTGCCAGGCCAATCGCCGTCTGTGGTGTCGCCTAGGTTCACGCAGTACATGCCATCCTGCGTCATCAGCTCGATGTCGCGGCGCAGCAGAGAGATGTTGCAGCCATTGCTGTCTATGTGCGGATCTCCGACAAAGCAGAGCCCCATCGGCTCATCGTTCTTGACCTTTACAGTGAACCATTTGCGAGCCGCTGCTGCCCGCGTGCGCTTTTCAAAACGACGCTCCATCGTATCGAGAATGTCCTCGACCGGGATGTCATCTGATGGGAAGGTCGGCAGCTCGACCTCTGCCTCTGTCTCAGCTTTGAACCTCTGCCGTGCTGTGCTTACACGACCTTCAAAAGTAGATCGGGGAATGTCGAGCAGCCGAGCCGCTGCAGCAACATTACCCGCCTGGTCAACCGCCTCAAGCGCCTCTCGCAAGACCTCGTCGGTTAGCCTATGCGCTGCCATGTCGGATCTTGAGCTGCAGGCGCTCGGCACGATTAGGCACTTGCCGAGCGAATAAACTGTCGAGCAGTTCGTCAGCCGCCTGGTCGTAATTCTTGGCTGCAAATGCGGCCAGCATCTTCTTAAATTTCGACAGCCTGGTGATGCCGAGCTGGAACGCTAGCTGCACGACGACAGACGCGCGCACGTCATCGAGCTGCTCGAACCAATCCCATCGCCGCACTTCCTCGATCGTGCGCATGATATCGTTTCGCAGCAGGTAGTCAGCCTCAGCCTCGGTGATGCCTACACCGCCGTTAGCGTCAATATTACGACCGTAGCCGATCGTGTGCGCCCCAGCGGTACACATGTAACAGTGCTCGGAATAGCCTTCCTCGGCCTTTAAATCTTCAGCGATTGCGGGAATTAGCATCTGGCCTCTTCAAGTTGTTTACGATTTTTTCCCCTGAGCGCCCCAAGGTGTAGCCGCCGACTCCTATGGTCAGGAGCATCCACAGCTCCTCGGGCAGATCGATCATCAAAGGCAGATCGCTGCCGGTCGAGAGCACAACAACCATTTCGATCAAAGGCGCAAATAGAAAATTCCAGGCTACAATTGCGGTAATTGTCAGCATGAGTAAGGGACGCCAGGAAGATGTAATCCAGTGTTCGGATTTCGCCTCGGCCAAGATGATGTCGCTCGCCGCTTTTTCCAGCGATGCTGAGTTCATCATGAGCTGCATATTGAGCTCGCGCTCGATCTCCGCGGCCTTGTCTTTGTCCTCTGGCAAGACGCGTTTGATCACGTCGCCCAGGATCGGCGCGAGCACCGGAAGCAATGCACCTATCATTGGGTTGTCCTCAGAAAATAAATGTCAATTTGACGATCAGGTAGCCCTGGCTTGCCTCGGCTGACAGGTACTGCAGCAAAGCCGTCATCCGCCGATGGTCGGATGCTTGCCGTTATGCATTGCGGCGAGCGCGTGCACATCTTTTTTTAGGTTTGACATTTCAGAGACGACCGTAGCCAGCTCACGCGCAGCCTTTTCTCGCTCGGTCGGCGAGAGCATCCCTGATAATACGTCAACGCGTTGGGCGGTCAGCTCGGACAAATCAACGCGCTTGTCGAGTGCGCGCAAGCGCTGCTCGATATCGGTGAGCTGCTCGATCGTCGCAGATAGTTTAGTGCGCACAATGACAAAAGCAGAGATGACACTAGCCAGCATACCGCCAAGCGTCAGCATTAGCCGTGCATCTAACTCCATGTTATTAGCTCTTCGGGCCGTCAGGCTGCGGCTCCTCTGGCTGCCACCTAGTGCCCTTTTCGCCGATCAACATTATGCAGCTCAACATATCGGCTGGGCGGACCAGTAAAATTGTCCAGCCTTCTGGGCCGCTCCAGATTTCCAACAGCCTGCCGGTGGCGTCGATGCCACGACCTGCAAGTGCCTCTTTGTATTCTGCCTGCAATTTTTGCGTTAAATCGGAATAGGGTGCGCAAACCTGTTGCTGCGATAGCGCAGCGGTCGCCGACAGAAGCAGCAAAGCTGCAGCAATTAAGATTGATCGCGCCATTTTTTAATCGCCCAGCTTGCCAACCGTGCGCCGTACCAAATTAAAGTTGCCGCCGCCGCCAACTCCGGCAACGGGAGCCACTCAAGCCAGGCACTTACGCCTGTAATCCCAGCGGCTAGGTCGCCGATATGGCGCGGCTCGCTCAACTTTCTAGCCGCGGCCAAGTGATATTGAAGGCATCGACTGCATCGACGTCAGTCAGATCGTCGACGGCGGCTTCCATTTCATCGCCGCGCGACCTGATCGCAGCCCGGTGCGCGCTTATATTTTCGGGAATTGCGGTGCCTGTATCTGCTTGCCTGATAACCAGCCAGTCGGTCATGCCAAGTCTTGTGCGCTGGTCGCTTTTAATCCGAAAGATTTTCTCGGATTTGGCGGTTGCCAACGTTCGCTCCGGCACATCTTCAACGACCTCGACTAGTCCTGCCGCGACCTTTTCGTCGCGAGACCAGATTGACCATTGCGGCGAGTGCTTAACGCCGTCGGCGGTGACCCAAACCTGTCCAGGTTCGACTTTTTTGTCTTGGTAAGTCCACATGATCTATGCCTTTGTCGCTGATGTTAGCGCCGCAAACCCGGTCGGCGGCGTGTGCGCAAAATCGGTCGCCCCAAAGTTAAACTGATAGGTTTCGTTGTAGCTGCCTGCTCGACTTATGAACGGATAAAGCGCGCCGCTCGGCACGCCCAAGCTCGTGTGACCTGATCCGCCAATCGACGGTGTTGTCCCGTCAGCCCAAGTGTTGTTTTTCCCGATCCAAAATTTGTCGTTGGTTGCGTCTAGAGCAAATTGCCAGACGTCATCGTTACTTGACACGTCTGTGCCAGAAAAGTCGTTTGTGTCGCTGGCCGCGCTGCCTGAATCTGTGGAATCGTAAGTGCCTGCATAGCTGGAAAACCCGACGAATTTCCCGGCCCCAAACACGTTAGCGTCGTTGTGCGTCGCCGTGTCTGTCAGGCCAAGATATAAACCGCCGCCGCTGGCGTAGGAGATCACCTTAACCTCGAAGTAGTACCCACCGCTGCTACCGGTCGCCATCGTTGCGGTCAAAGTGCGATTGTTGACGGTTGTGGCGGCGCGCAGGTTGCCTTCCGAAAGCGTCATGTCGGCGTTGTCGGTTGCCGATTCCGGGTTTAAAGTTGGATAGGTGACGGCGACGGCGGCTGGCGCAGCAAACCAGAAACTTGAGAGAGGCATTAGCTAAATGCTTTCTGCACGGCACCGAGCTGAATGCTGTTGGCAGCTTTGACAAAGTACGGAATTATGTCTACGGCATTTGCCGCCGTGCTGAGAGTGATTCCGCTGCCGCCAGCCGATTCAAAATCTGACGACAAACTCAGAGTCCTAGAGCCGGTCCCGTCCTGCACAAAAACCAGCACACCGCTCTGGCCGACCTGCTCAGTGGTGGGGTTGGCCAGCGTGATATTACCGGTCAGCGTTAGAACAAAATTTTGGTTCGCACCGAAATCCAAAGTTGTCGACCCGCTTTGGCTGCCAGCCGTGCTTGTGGTAGCAACCAGTGTCCCGGTCACCGTAGCGCCGGTAGCGCTCGTCGCAATTTTTGCTACGTTGTTGTGGTAAAGTGTTACTGCACCGTCGTCGGCGAAAGTCGCCATCGTCTCGCCAGCGTCTGCACCACCGAGAAGATCAATTTGGCTTGCGGCCAGCTTTAGATTCCCGGTGCCGCTATCGACGATGTAGCTGTTCGACGCGTCATGGTAAATTTGCAGATCGCTGCCGTCGCCCCACATCGCCTTCGCGTCATCAGGAAACAGAATGTCGTCAGTGCCAGTAGGCACCGTAAACACCGTGGCATCGGCGTCATTTTTGAGTGTGATGTCGCTGGTGCTGCCTTGCCCCGTCAGGATCAAACCTTCGGCGCTGGTGTAGCCAATGGCAGCGTCGTCTCCCGCGCTCGTGTCGCCCGTCGCGTTTACAGTGCCGCCAGATATGTCGCCAGTCGTAGTAATCGCACTACTGCCGTTATCAATCGATCCAAATCCGCTGGTGATCGATCCGCTATTCAGCGCGCCAGTGGTAACTATGTTACCGCCGCCGACATTGTGGCTAGAGAAATAAGTCGACACGGTATCGACGTTTGTCATACGCATCGTGCCAGCATCGTTGATCAGGATGCCGTCGCCGCTCGCGACCGCAGTCGTGCCACGCGCTGTTCCGCCGTCGATCAAGTTTATTTCGGCGGCGGTGGATGTAACGCCGTCGAGAATGTTCAGCTCAGCGGTCGTCGATGTGACACCGTCGAGAATATTGAGTTCGGCAGCCGTGGTTGTTACCGCAGTAGAGCCAATCAGCAGCTTGTCTTTAACGATATCGATGGTCGCGCCGCCTGCCGTCAGCAGCTTGTCGGCAGAAGTGTCCCACAGGAGGTAAGCGCTGGCGGTGTCGCCAAAGAGCTTGAAGTCATAGCCTTGATCGTCTACGCCGACCGTCACTGTGGCATCGATCTGGACAGCGCCGTCGATGTCGACAGCGTCGAGGTTCGTCGTACCATCGATGTCGGCGTTGCCCGACACGTCGAGACTGCCTGCGTCCAACTCGCCGCTCAATGTGATATTAGTCGCGCCCGTTATCTCGCCGTCGAGTGCTATCGCCCCGTTCAAGTCGATGGTGGTCGCCGCGATCTGCACCTCGGTATCTGCGACGATGTCGAGCTGCCCGTCGGTTGAGCTGGCAATGTAAAGCCCAGTGTCCCGAAACTGAATTTTCTCGTCTGTCGTTGTCGTACGTCCGACCGCAAGCACGCTCGTGAGATCGATTGATGCTGAGAACGCACTCGTCGTGACATTGCCGCTGCTGTCAAACGACATGAGGCGGTCTGCTCTCACGGTCGAGTTGGGTAGCTCCAGCGTCGTACTATCTGTTTCTGATGCGGTAAGTGCCCGGTCGAGCCGCTCCTCAAGCTCTTGTGTAACAGCGGTGAGCTTATCGAGACTGTCCTCAAACACCGCCGCGGGGAATGGATCGTTCTCGACCAGGTCGGTCGCTTGAGTTTTTGGCGTGGCGCGCAACATCACGACGGTTTCGCCGCTGGCCGGAATGTTGCCGCTGGTGAACGTGACCGTTCCGCCTGCTGCGGCTCCAACGCCGCTGACGGTGTAATGCGTTGTGAGCGTCTTGAGTGTTTCAGCGCCTGTGCTGTCAACGCGGATATAGACCTTGATATGTGACTGATCGGTAATTTTGAACGAGTAGGTAAAGGCAGTTGTGGAGCCATTTCCTGCGCTGGAATTTTTAGCGATCGTCGTTGAGATTGTCATAGTCGCTCAGTCCTCAGTCGTCGAACATTCTATTAATGGGGTAGCCTTGGTCTATTCGCTCAGCTTTCACCAACAGCGCCTGGCCGATATTGTCGTGCCTGGAGTTGCCGACAAATTTTTTGCGGTCAACGTCGTAGCCGAACGTCTCAAGAATCGCCTCGTTTTTTATTTCCTCGTATTCTGCGTTCAGCAAAGTCGCCATAAGCGCGGTTTTATTACCTACCATCGCATTTCCGTACTCAGTCTTTTTCATGACTTGGAGCATCCGAGCACGCGGAGATTTTGCGTAGATAGCTTCCATCCAATCTGCATGCATCTGTGGCGTGATGTTAATGCCGCGCACCTTCGCTCGCGGCTTGACGAATGGTAGCTCGTTGTTCGCGATGCCCAGAGCGATGTAGGTTTGTTCAACCTCATCGAGCTTCGATGTTTTCTTGCGGAAGGGCATGAAGTATTGCGCCCAGCCAGGGTCTTCGTTTGTCAATCGCGGATCGCCGAACACGTTCCGGCTGTCTGGCAGATTCTTCGAGAAGCCTGGCGTGACCTTGAGGAAGTCACGGTACGTCCGTTGCCAAATATGAAACCCAGCACCGACCGCGACCGGGCTGCGGGATGTCGGGGCGCCACCTGCCTCGCGGATTTCTGGATCGACATCACGCTCTATCGCACGTCGCACGCTGCTGAACGGTATCGTCGAGTTTGGTAAGACCTGCGCAAACATGCTGGTCAGCTCGCCCATACTTTTTATCGCGTTATCTGTAGAAACTTCGCGGTTTGCAATGTTTCGGATAAAACCAGCAAAAGACGTAATTGATCGAGCAAAGGGCAGCTCGCCCAGATATTCGACGGGGAGCATCGCGGCAGCAGCAATCATGTTTTCGAACTCTTCGCCTTCCGGTTCACCGTACTTGTATGCCTCAGCTAGCGTCGTCGCGATGGCGATAATTCCGCCGATCGGTTCCATGCCAGAATACGATCGATAGACCCTTTTGCCGTTTTCATCCTCGCCGAGATAGAACGAGAACTTCGGCGGGATGTCGATGCCCTGCTTGCGCAGTTTCTCGGACATGTCGCCGCGAGGACCGGCACCTGTCAGGCGACCTTCCAGGGCTTGCTGGAAGAAATACCCCATAAGCATAGAGCCCATCGCCATCTGGCCGAGTGCTTTGTCGCGCTCTGCGCCACCGGCTGCGAGCGCCTTGCGAACTGACGGAAGGACTACCCCCATAGGTGTGCGACGATAGGTTTCCGTAAATGCCCTGGCTGTGACACGCCAGAAGGTATTGATCGCCATGCCGCCTGCAGTCCATAACTTGCTGGTCACTTTGTTTTGATCCAACATCCGCCAGGGCTGGCCGAAACGCTGCATGCGACCACTGAGCGGCTCAGTCAGCGTTGCTCGACCAGAGGCACGCGCCTGCCTCGCCAGGAGCTGATCGCCAAACCCATGTCTGCTGTGCTTCGGGTCAATCGACAGCCGAGCCACCTCGTCTAGAACATCGTCGATAGGCACGCCAGCTCGATGCAGCTCGTTGCCTGCTTCGTAGGCACCGACACGTTTCTCGCCGTTTGCAATCAATGTCTTGGTAAAGGCATCAACCGACGCCATGCCACGTTCAACATTTGCTCTAATGATTTGGCCAAAATAATGCACACCGTGCGCGAACATGCTGTTTTGATTTTCTGGCGAAAATGCCGATCTATCCAAAGCGCGCACAGGCGTTGCGCCATCGAGGCGACCTATCGCGTCAACCGGCTGCGCGGTTTTTAATGTCCTGTAAAACGCGGCAGCACCATCTCCGAAGGATTGTACCCAAGCCTGCATGCGCACCGCCGGGGAAAGCAACAGAGCTTGGCTTTGATCTGCACCGCGAGGCAGGATTTTACCCACGATGCCAGCGGCAAGATCATCGAGGGGATTTAAAATGAATGCCTGCAGGTTGCCTAATATGACCTTCTCGATAGTCGTTGGGTTTGACAGCATGCCGTGCACATAGACTTCCATCATGCCGTCCATTGTTTTAAGCACACTAGCCTGGTTCACAAACCTGTTCGCGGCGGCTTCGCCGTTCATTTCGCGGAGGCGCAGGTACATTTTCGCCATCGCCTCGGTCTGACCTGGCCCGCCAAACTCATCGAGGAACATGACAGCTTTGTCGGCGTCGGCGTCGGAAACGGTCATCCGCAGAGCGTTTAACGTGCGACCTGCTTCCGATCGCATCTGGCGTACGCCCAAGACGATACCCCGGTGCACCAGCGCTTGTCTGCGGAACTCATAGAGCGCCTGGCGATCACCTTGCGCACCAGTTTCGGCCCAGTGCTTCATCCTTGAGCTGCTCTTCGCAAGTAGCATGCGTGCGGCTGTGATGTTCCTGGCACTTAGGTTGAGCTGGCCTTCAAGCAGGTGAGGCAAAATATCCAGCTCTTCCGCGAGCGCCTTCTTTGCACCCGCGTGTGTTTTCTCCCAGGTGACCGTGCCTTTCGGCGGCAGCTTTCCTGCGATCAACTCAATTGCTTTAAACGGATCGCTGTCGCTCCCAAAATCGAACCACTGAAAATTTATGCCTTCATCACTCGACAGAGGCGAGCCTGCCGGTGTCGTCGGCGCGCCGACCCGCGGATCGGGCATCTGGTCGAGTTCCCGCCAGACCTGTGCGGCATCAAATTTCTCGTCTAACAGGCTTGGTTGAGACAGTGCGTCTGTCAGCAGCGGCTTAGTTGGCTGGGGTGGCACGGATCCAGCGCCGAAAAGAATATCGCCGGTTGGATCCTGGGCCTGGGATCCCGCAGCTCGTTGCCTAGCCTCGGCAGCGAGGTCATCAGACCTGCGGATTGCTTGTCGCCAAAGCGGTATCCAAGCGCCATAGCCACCAGCGACTTGCTGCTCGCGTGGATCTGCCGCAGTTTCGCTTACGCCGCCTTGCGGAACAGCGTCCGCACCGGCCTGGTCAAAATTAATTGCCATGCATTAATTGTCCATTGAAAAACCCGCCTCGGTGGGCGGGTTCTGAGTGTTAACCGGCGTGTTTTTTTTTTTT
>VTLG01004128.1_pt1 | contig 36137 bp, 56 predicted proteins | sample 4694571 | NCBI WGS metagenome assembly VTLG01 (sample SAMN12604809, study PRJNA352737) | marine metagenome | biome: ENVO:00000447; feature: ENVO:00000209|ENVO:00000569|ENVO:01000036; material: ENVO:00002151; isolation source: viral sequences binned using virsorter ...
AACAATTCTCTAAGCTATCTACCCTAGCTATTAAACCATTTACTCTCTTAACTTCTTTACCTAATATATCTATTTGTTTATTCATTACTTGTTTCAATGCTAAAAATTCTGTGCTTCTAAAGTTAGATGGTCTAAATATATTTAATATACTCATAACAACTCCATCATTTTAGTATGATTATTTATTTCCTCATTTAATTCCATGTATTGTTTCTTATACATATCATACTGAGGACTACCTTTATCTATTACCTTTAACAATGCAAAGATACTAGACCTTACTCCTTCCTTAGCAATTCTCAAAGACCAATGATTATCCATGGCTGCTTCAATATCTTTTTGATTTTGTTCAACCATTTCTTCATACTCTTTTGGTTCATGCTCCATCATGTGTTCAACTATTTTATTCATAATTTCACCACAACTCTTTCTCTATTTTCCATATCACTAACCAACTCTATTGATTTGATATTTCTATGCGACCACTCAACTTCCCCATTATCCTTATCAGTAGAGAATATATGTTCAGTGCCTTCAAATTTTACATCAGCTTCAGGATATAATTGAGCTATGTGTGTCAAAACATGACATAGTTTTTTGATTTTCATTTTATCTCCTAATCTATGAGAGAGAAACTTTTCCCCCACAGGAACGAAGGGGGGAAAGTTTCTCTCATGTTATTATAGTTCCACTATATTATTTACTCTCACTCTAACGAATGGTTTAATAGAATCTTTCTTAGGTCCTTTCTTAATTCTGTATTTAGTTAAGTCAGTTCCCTTTGGTAATTCAGATGATGGTATAGTTCTCATCACCTTCTTACCTTTAAAGAAAGCATTTAATCTATTTAATTCTTTATTCAATAAATCCATCATACGCCTCTCCCTAATGCATATATTATTAGTTGGTTAAAGTTTTCAGTATGGGTATATAGATATCCCACCATAGCTATACACCAGATAGCTATTATTAATTTAGTAATAAATAAAGTTAATCTAAACGCGAAGCTCATCTTCACCTCCAGTAATTGATTGTTCTATTACATTTAATGAAGTTAATTCATTACTCAATAGCTGAGCAACTGCCCATTCAGCTATCATTTTATAATCTTTAATGCTCATTTCTCTTAATGAACCTAAGTCATGCTGTAATTGTAATAGTTCTGAATGATTTAATGATTGGTCATTACTCACCTTATCATTTACAGCGATAGATAATGCTAACATAAACTTCTCCGTTTCCTGTTTATATCATTTATATTGCACTACTGCAACATATCATATGCTACAGTAGACATTAAAAAAGGGGGAATAAATCCCCCTAATTTGTTTATTTCTTAGTGTATTGAGCAATACGCTGAAGTTTCTTCTTAGCTATAATGTTTTCTTCAATAGATAATTTAGAGTTCCATATATAAGGTGGATATCCAAATTCCTTTGTGAAAACTTCAATAACTTGAGAAGAAAGTTTATTTAGTACATCGATTTCAGTTTGTGTTGCTTCCATTTTAGATTCTACTATTTCAGTAGCAACTTTATTACCTTCAACGATAACTAAATCATCTTCCAGCCTACCCTCATATTTCTTATTGGTAACTATTAGAGGATTAATGGCATTACAAAGTCTTTCATATAGAGATTCTCTGTTAAATTCATTTAATCCAGCTAAAGCGTCAATATTAATAAGAGCCATAAGTGTTTCTCCGATTTGTTACTTGGCGAACAGAACCCATTTTTTGTTCTCCAAGGAACGCCAGAACAAAAAAAGGAACGTCTGTTCGCAACAAATCGAAGAAACCTATGGCTATTGTTATGTCGCTTTAGATGGTAATGAATTTACTAGAATTTCTTGAAAGATGAATGGAATGCCAATTAATCCTAATTGTGATTCTCCTATTATAAGGGTGATGATTTAGTGTTGAAGATAATTAATATGATAATTCTAAAATGGTTAGCAACACATGAATATCTATGTCTTTAGTATAAAAGTTTTCTAGGAATTTGGTTTGGTATATTGAAACTTCTATATGTGTTGCTTGAAGACTGAATCACAAATTAGGTTGGGATTTATTCTTTATGTGGTCTACTGACTTTGACACCCCCAAGCTGTGCTTTCAAGATGTTGTAGTCGTCAGCAATTTCATTACACTAAATCTGGTGTGCGTTGACATATAAAAATAAAGGTTTATTAGTATAAGAGACTTATGCCTAATACTCCCACAATTAAGAACTTAACGCATAGACAACGCACACTTGTTGATACTTTGGTATCACAGGATATCACCGTAACAAAAGCTGCTGAAATTGCTGGATATGCTAAGGGCGAGAGTGGTAGAGTAGTAGCAAGTAAAACATTACGATTACCTCATGTTCAAGAGTATATGATGCAACAAGTAGGGCAACATCTCGCCCTATCAAGCATATCTTCTGTGAAACGACTACGACATCTTGTTGACCATGCTCGTTCAGAGTATGTACAGCTCGAAGCTAGTAAGGATATCCTTGATAGAGTAGGGTTTAAGCAACCTGATAAGGTTAGACATACTCTGGATGGTGATATCAGCGTCAAGATAGATTTATCTTAAGTCGCTGATACCTACTGCATGGTCAAGGGGGTGTGATATAGTATATAGAGGTAGGGGGGTTTAAAAAACACATGTCCTTATAGCTAGTGGTAGTTCACAAGCAATTATAGTCAAAAAGGTTCGATATGAGAAAAGTGCGTAGACAAATAGAACAAAATATATTTTACTGCTTGACAGGTTCAGATATGAGCTTATGTGGTTTTTGATTGAACGATAAATGATAAAAAAGAATCCATTCGTAAAGCAACCTGAACCTAAGCGTTCGAACGCTAACTTGACTTCTGTTGCTAATACTCTTAGGAAGTTGGGTAGATATAAACCAAACTCTTTAATAAGGGAAAGGAATGAAAATGATGAAGATAAAAGAAACATGGAACAACCTGAGCAAGAAAGGTAAGATTGCTTCTGTTGCTCTTATAGTTATTGCTGCATTAATTATTTATAACTGGGTATTCTAATGAGTAAAAAAAAAATTAAACCTCAATTAATTAGAGTAAAGAATACTTATACAAATCCTTCTTCAGTATATATGAATAAGGAATATATCAAAGCCAAGCAAAGAGAAGTGGGAAACATTGAATATGTTTTTAAAAATGGCAAGTGGGTACAAGTAAATTAATGGCTAAGAAAAAAAAGAATCCCTATGCCAAGGAGCTAATGTCTGGTAAATACAAACAGAAAAAGAAACCCTCAAAAAAAAATTATGACAGAAAAAAGTCCAAATCCAAATATTGATGTTGAATCTGTCATACAGCATCTTAATAATTTAAAAGACCAAATAGGTAATATTACTCTCCATATTGAATGGAAGAATGGAACACAAGGGGTATATGGCAATCCTAAAACTGTAGATGAATATGCAACTGCTAGTATGATGATACAGCAGTATGCCTTGCAAAGTCTTAGGGAAGAAGGATTACTAGATGATACTCCTCCAAATAAAACAATACATTAATGTCATTTCAATTACATACTGGTGATTCCCTTACATATCCTGATATCCTTCTTCTTAGAAAGATAGTAAAGAAAGTCCACTTTAGACATTATCCTAATGAATTGATTACAGACCATGAAGCTGATAAATTTATTTATTCCCTAACACCTAAAATAAAAGAACAACTAATTAAAACTTTCGTAGACGGAAATTTCGAGTATAAGTAGCTAATGGTTACTTTCCATTATAAACCAGATGGAGAAATCATAAAGAAATTTATGAAGGACACCTCTTTCTTTAGAGGAATACGAGGACCAGTAGGTTCAGGTAAATCAGTTGCTTGTTGCATAGAAATTTTTAGAAGAGCATTACAGCAAGAAAAAAATAGTGAAGGTATAAGAAAATCAAGATGGGCAGTTATACGAAATACAAATCCACAGCTAAGAACAACAACAATTAAAACATGGCTGGATTGGTTTGATGAAAATAGCTGGGGTCCATTTAACTGGTCAGTTCCTTATACGCATAAATTTAAAAAAGGAGAAGTAGACTTAGAAGTTATCTTCTTAGCTTTAGATAGACCAGATGATGTTAAAAAATTATTATCTTTAGAATTAACTGGGGTATGGATTAACGAAGCAAGGGAATTACCTAAAGCAATAGTAGATGCGTGTAGTATGCGTGTTGGTCGTTTCCCTTCTATGAAAGATGGAGGACCATCTTGGTTTGGAGTAATAGCAGATACCAATGCTCCTGAAGAAGACCATTGGTGGTCTATCATGTCAGGCGAAGCACAAGTACCAGATTATATTTCCCAAGAAGATAGACTAATGTTAATCAAACCTGATAACTGGAATTTTTTTATTCAGCCATCAGGAATGAAAGAAGTAAAGAACAAAGACAATCAATTAATAGGATATGAAAAAAATACTAAAGCAGAAAACTTTAAGAATCTAAATCCTGAATACTATAATAATATTATACGAGGTAAGTCTAAAGGGTGGATAGATGTTTATATAATGAATCGTTTAGGAGCTATCGAAGAAGGAAAATCTGTCTTTAACTCTTTTAACGAGGAGGTTCATCTAGCTAAAGAGGATATCCCTTTCTCACCTAAAGCTCCAGTATATATCGGAATAGATTTTGGATTAACACCTTCTGCTGTTTTTGGTCAGCGAATAGGAATGGGTGTATGGCATATAATAAAAGAATTAGTATGTCAGGATATGGGAGCAGTTAAGTTTGCTGAATTATTAAGACAAGAGATGGCAGAATATAAACGAGTAGAATTTAATATCTATGGCGACCCAGCAGGAGATTTTAGAAGTCAAACAGATGAATCAACTCCTTTTCAAATATTAAGAGGAGCTGGTATTCAAGCATTTCCAGCTCCATCAAATGATATATCTTTACGACTAGAATCAGTTAATGCTGTCCTAACAAGAATGACAGATGGTAGAAGTTCTTTCCTAGTTTCTCCTAAATGTATTAATATTAAAAAAGGTTTTCAAGGTGGATATCATTATCGAAGACTACAAGTATCAGGAGATAGGTATGAAGATAAACCTATGAAGAATAGATACTCTCATGTAATGGACGCTTTACAATATTTATTGTTGGGAGCTGGTGAAGGTAAATCTATAGTTCAGGGTAGACAACCTATTAAACCATTTGTTATAGAACGAAATTATGATGTCTTTAATAGAAAACCTAAAATAAAAAAGAAATCATTATGGCAAAGAATGAGGAGTGGGTTATAGCTTTTACCAGTAGACCTGAGAAGTCAGCATGGTTTCATTGGTGGACACATAAGGATTTTAAACACGCTTTAGCTTTTAAATATGAACCTGACCATCATTTATGGTTATCATATAACTGGGGTAAAAATGGTGTAGACATTAGAATATTAACACCAGAAGAAATGACTACTGCCTGTTTATATTTTAAAGAAAATCATAATGCTAAATTTTTAATAGCAGAAGCAAAGGAATTACCTCAATATTATATTATGGAATTAACCTTTACTAATTGCGTAACAGCTATTAGACATTTAGTAGGAATAAGAAAATTAATGATAACTCCATATAGATTGTATTGTGCGTTGAAAAGTATGGGGTGTAGGGAGTATTTAGAAGATTCTAATTAGAAAGGTTAATTATGGGTGGCGTAAAAAAGAAAGTTGAAAAAACACTAGGGATAAGTAAACCCTCATCTCCAGCTCCAAAAGTTAAAGCAGCATTATCTACTGCAGCATCAACTACACCATCACCTGATGGTAATGTTCAAGCATCTGCGTATTCTACAAAAAAAGGAAAGAAATCTTTAATTAAAGGTAAAGGAGGAATGGCTGGTGGAATGGGATATAATCCAAGTGGTGGCGACTTTGCATTATTCCTAGAAGAATTAATGAAAAGAAAAACATTAGGATAAATAAATGGCAGAAGATAAATTTGCCTTTATATTAAATAAATATAAAGAAGCACATAATCTTAGAGAAAATTTTGTTCCTAAGTTTGAGGAATGTTATGAATATACATTACCTCAGCGTGAATCATTTTATTTTGAATCACCAGCTAATAATAGAGCAGATAAAATCTATGATGAAACTGCTGTAGTAGGTGTTCAAGAATTTGCTAGTAGATTACAGTCAGGTATGATTCCAGCATTTGCAAAATGGTTTTCTCTTAAATCAGGTACAGATGTAGAAGATGATGAGCTTATGGCTGTAGATGAGCAGTTAGAACAAGTAACTGATTATGTCTTTCAAGTAATTAATAATAGTAATTTTAACCAAGAATCACATGAAGCATTCCTTGATTTAGCAATAGGCACAGCTTGTTTATTGGTAACTGAAGGAGATGAAACACAACCTATAAAATTTAACGCAGTACCTTTACCACAAATGTTATTACTATCAGGACCTGATGGTAAGATAGATTGGATATTTAGATTAAGAAATATACCTATTCATCAATTACAAATACTATATCCCAAAGCAAAACTAGATGATGAAATTATACATATGATGGCTAGGGACCCAAATAAGAAATGTGAAATAATTGAGGCAACCTATAAACATTATGGCGAAGATGAAGAAACATGGCATTATTGTGTTCTTATGAAGAAAATGAAAAAGGTTATCTATGAAGAAGAATTTAAAGGACAAGGTGGAAACCCATGGCTAGTCTTTAGATGGTCTAAAGCATCAGGAGAAGTTTATGGTAGAGGACCTGTGTTCAATGGAATATCAGCAATTAAAACTTGTAACCTTGTTATAGAAATGATTTTAGAAAATGCACAGATGGCAATATCAGGTGTATGGCAAATATCAGATGATGGTACAGTTAATCCTGATACAATAAATCTAGTACCGGGCAGTGTAATTCCTGTAGCTCCAAACTCAGATGGACTACAACCATTAAAGATGGCTGGTAATTTTAATGTAGCAGATTTAGTTCTACAAGATATGCGACACAATATTAAGAAAGCATTATACAATGAAATGCTAGGTAGACCTATGGCTAAAACACCAATGTCAGCTAGAGAAGTAGCAGAAAGACAAGCAGATTTACAACGACAAATAGGAGCTGCGTATGGCAGACTTCAAGCAGAATTTATACAACCATTAATAAAACGAGTAGTATATCTTTTAAAGAAACAAGGAAGAATACAATTACCAGTTATTGATGGTAGGGAAATTAGGGTTAAACCTGAATCTCCTTTATCTAAAGCTCAACAGCAACAAGATGTATTAAATGTTGATTCTTTCTTAGAATTAGTTATGATGCGCTTCGGACCACAGATGTTAAACATGGTAGTTAAATCAGAAGTTGCAGCAGAATACTTGGCTAAGAAATTAGGTGTTCCTCTCGAAATCTTGCGTGAACCTGAAGAAAGAGAAGCTATTGCTAATCAAATTGCTCAGATGGCTCAACAAGGTCAAAACCCTATGGAAGGTGGAGCTGCTCCTCCCAATCAAGCTCCACCTGAAATGACTGAGGAAATGCCAGTATAATGAAGGAAAAAAAGATAGAAGGAGTTGTCAGTATTGATGGATTCCGAAGAACAATAGACCAAGAAAAAAAATTAAATCAAGAATTTGCTGGATTATTTAAAGATAAATTAGGTGATAAAGTATTAGAATATTTAAAAGCAATAACAATTAATAGCGTATCAGGACCAGAAATATCAAATGAAAAGTTGCGACACCTAGAAGGTTCAAGGTATATAGTAGGATTAATTGAATATAGAATTAAACAAGGAAGGGATAATGGCTGAAGAAGAAATTAAACAAGAACCAGTAGATGCAGAAGCAGTTGGAGAAGTTATAAAAGAATTTCAAGATGAAAAGAAAGCTGCCGAGAAACCTGAATTTGTACCTACAAAATTTTGGGATTCTGAAAAGAATGAATTAAAAATAAAAGAATTTGCAGATAGCTATGGTAATTTAGAAAAAGCATTTCACTCAAAAGTAGATGAGCTTACGCCTCATATTAAAAAACAAATTGAATCTGATATGACAAAAGATAGACCAGAAACACAAGATGGTTATGCTGTAAAGCTAGATGAATCTTTTGGTGAAGTAGACATTCCAAGTGATGACCCACTATTAACTTGGTGGAAAGATACCTGTTATAAATCAGGTTATAGTAATGAAATATTTAATGAGGGTGTGAATCAGTATCTAAAAACTTCTACTAATGGTGTGCCAGTATATGAAGATGAAATGGCAAAGTTAGGAGAAACAGGAAAACAAAGAGCAGAAGCTGTTAATCTATGGTTGAAAGGAAACTTAGATGAAACAGAATATAATCATATGGCAGATTATCTTACAACAGCAGATGGTGTAAGAGCTGTAGAAAAAATTATGAAAAATAATAAATCAAATATTACTACTCAACAAACACCACAAGCTCCATTAGATGTTGCTGATAGTAGAAAAGAATTAGAAAAAATGATGAAAGACCCTAGATATTTTCATCCTCAACATAGAGATGAGCAATTTATTAAGAAGGTAAACGAATCATTTAATAAATTATATCCTGAACAAACAGAATAAATAAATGGATAAATTGGTCCTTATAGAATGGGTAGATGCTTTGGACCAAGAAAATGGCTGGATTTCTAAAGAAACTGCTATGAAAGCAAATGTAATGACTGTTATCTCAGTCGGATTTGTTATCAATGAAGATGCAGATATGATTACAATTATAGGTGATAAGGATAAAGACCCTGATGCCGATACAGATATTTCACGAGTAACAACAATACCAAAAGGGTGTATTAAAAATACTAGAGTATTGTGCGTTGATTGTAATTGCAATAATAACTAAAGCATAATTAACTATGCCTTTAGCTCGTCTAAAGTATGCCCTCGGATAACATACTCACAGTTTAAGATAACATAGGAAGCGAACCGAAAGGTTTATTTAACAACAACAATAACGAGGTATGTTATGAGTTCTACAATATCAACTGCTTTTATTAAGCAATTTGAAAGCGAAGTCCATATGGCTTATCAGCGTATGGGTTCAAAACTTCGTGGAACAATAAGAACAATCAATAATGTTGTCGGTAGTCAGGCTCGATTCCAAAAGACTGGTACAGGTGAAGCTGTTACTAAGTCGAGACATGGTGAAGTTCCAGTAATGGATATTTCTCACTCTACTGTTGATGTAACTCTCAGCGACTTTTATGCTGCAGATTATGTCGATAAATTAGACGAGCTAAAAACAAACATTGACGAACGCCAAGTAGTAGCACAAAATGCTGCGTGGGCGTTGGGCAGAAAAACTGATGAACAACTTACTACTGTTTTAGATGGTACATCTAATTCACAAGCAGTTGGTTCACCAGCAGCTGGACTTAGTTTAGCTAAAGCTCAATTAGCTTTTGAAAACTTTGGCACTAGAAATGTTCCTGATGATGGCGATAGATTCTGGGTTGTTGGACATAAACAATGGACTAATCTTTTAGACCTTACACAATTCTCTAGTTTGGACTATGTTCCAGCTAATGAATTACCATATTCTGGTGGTATGACAGCTAAAAGATGGTTAGGATTTATGTTCTACGCTTTCTCAGGATTACCTGTTGATGGTTCTTCAGATAGAAAAACATTCGCATATCACCGTTCTGCTGTCGGACACGCTATCGGTCAAGATATAGTTACTGAAATTAACTATATTCCTGAAAAGGTAGCTCACCTTACTACATCTATGATGAGTATGGGAGCTGTTATGATTGACGATAATGGCGTTGAAGAAGTAATCTGTGACGAATAGGAGGATTTAGTATGGCTTATTCAACTGATAATCCTGTTAAAAAAATAGCACAAATGGGAGCTTCAAATGCTCTTTGGTACTATACAGATGGGGACGCAATCGGTACAATAGATGATGATAATTATTTTATAGATGATTATAAACTATTGACTGCTGGTGATATTATTATTGTAAATAGTGGTGGCTCTAATGCTGTAGTAGATATATTAATTGTATCTGTACAGGATGGTGGCTCTAACTGTGATACAGTAATTTTAGCGTAGTAATCTAATCACAAGGGGGAGTTTTCCCCCTTGTTTAAAAAGGAATTAATGTGGCAGTAACTAATGTAACAGTAGCTAATAGAGCAATAGTAATGATTGGAGCTAATAGAATTTCCAGTTTTTCTGATGGAAGTACAGAATCTACAGTAGCTAATGATTTATACTATGATATTTTAGATGGCGACTTAACAGCTTGTCGCTGGAGATTTGCCACAAAACAAGCACAACTTTCAGCTAATGCTACAGCTCCAACAGGTATATGGGGTCAAAGTCATTACCTACCTAATGACAATTTATACATACAAAGAATAACAGTAAGTGGTAATACCATTACTGAATACGATATATTTAACAACGAATTATATTCAGATTTACAATCAACCGATACAGTAATAGCAGATTATACATACAGACCAGCAGAAGAAGAAATGCCTAAGTATTTCTTACTAGCTTTGGAATATCATTTAGCATCAGTCTTTGCTCATGCTATTGCAAGAAATGTAGAGATGGCAAACTTATATGAACAGAAATATCAAATACAATATCGTAGAGCTAAGAACTTAGATTCAACTCAACAACCAACAAGAAAATTTGCTAACAATAGATTTGCTAAGTTTAGAGGTTCTACAATAACCAACATTTAAAATGATATGCCAATATTCAGAACAGCACAAAATACTTTTCAAGGTGGGCAGATAGACCCTCTCTTAACTTCAAGAACAGATATACAAGGATACAAAGATGGAATAGCTACTTCTACTAACTGGTGGCATTTAGCACAGGGAGGAGTAATGAAACGACAAGGTTTTAAATACCTTGCTGAAGTAGGAGCTACTGGTAGAGTAATACCTTGGACCTTTAGCTCAGATGAAACATATGTATTAGTATTATATGCTAGTAATGTAAAAGTATATTCTACTCTTGGAACTTTAATAACTACAGTAAGTAGTTGTCCATGGACTGCTGACCAAATAAATGAAATTACTTATGCTCAATATGGCGATACTATGTTTTTTTCTCACAGTGGATTTGCTACGCAAGAGTTTGTAAGAACTTCTGCAACATCTTTTACAATTAGAAATTTTCATTTTGCAACTGATGATACTGGTGAATGTAATATGGATAACTCGGCTGGTACAGATGATGCTGCTACTGTCCATTGTCCTTTCTTTAAATTTAATCAATGGAATGTAACTTTAACTCCTAGTGCTACAAGTGGAACAGGTGTAACGCTTACTGCATCAGCATCTATATTTACTAATAATCATGTTGGCTGTAGATTTTCATTAACTGATGACCCAGCAAATAAATATCATCAAGTACAAGTAACTGGATATACTTCAGGAACTCAAGTAGCTGTAACTGTAAGAGAAACTTTAGATTCAACAAATGCAACAGTACATTGGAAAGAACAAACATTTAATGATGTAAGAGGATATCCTCAATCCGTTGCTATCTTTGATGATAGATTATATTTTGCTGGTAGTACAAGTAGACCATCAGGAATTATGGCATCAAAGATTGGAGAATATTTTAATTTTGATTTAGATAATGCAAGTGCAGATGATGCAATAGATGTAACTTTAGGTTCAGATAAAGTAGATGAAATACGCTATATGCAACAAGGAAGAAACTTACAAATATTTACTGATGGTGGAGAATATTATTTAAGACCTGAATCTACTGGTGGTATAGGTCCAACTAACATAGCTTTTAAAAGACAAACTACTTTTGGTATAAAAAAAATAAGACCACAACAATTAGATGCAGCTACATACTTTATACAACGAAGTGGTACTGTAGCTAGAGAATATGTTTATGATGATATTCAAGATGGCTATTCTTCTAATGGAATTTCTTTTTTAACAGATGTAATTAATCAACCTACAGAAACAGGAATAATAATGGGAACAACCGAGAGACCTGAACAATTTTGGATATTAGTAAATACTGATGGTTCTATAGCTGCTTTCCATACTTTACGAAGTGATAAAGTGCAAGGGTGGAGTAAATGGACTACACCTAATGGAGCTGGATTTGTTTCTATGACTTCAGTAGTCAATGATATATTTGCAGTAACTTCTCGTACTATTAATAGCTCAACAAAATATTATTTAGAGAAGATGGATTTAACAGATTCTAAACCTCTTGATTGTTATATTGATGGAACAATATATCCATACGGAACTCCTTTAGTTAATGCAGGAAGTCAAACAGGAAATAGTTTAATTATAGATGGATTAACACATACTGTAAAAGTAGGAGATGAATTTACTGTTGCTGGAATATCAGGAACTTATACTGTGTCAGGCGTAACTACATTAAGTGGAGCAAATCAAACTTTAAATTTAACTACTAATCTTGCATCTTCACCAGCAGATAATGCTGCTTTAACTTTTACTAAAGGTCATATGTGGACAGTAGGAACACATTTAACCAGTCAATCTGGTATATCTGCTATAAGTGGAAATGAATATTTAGGAGAATTTACAGTAGACAGTAATGATAGAATTACTTTAGATGTACCTGTAAGTTCTATGTCTTGTGGTTTTAAATATGATTCTGTTTTAAAAACTATGCCAATAGATGTAGCTATACAAGGACAACCATTAACTGCTAGATATAAAAGAATAGTGCGTTGTATATTAGATATTCAAGATGCTATTGATGTAGATATAGAAGGTCAGGATTTAAAAGTGAGACAAGTATCAGGAAGTATAGGAAGTGGAAGTTTAACAAGAACAGCAGTAAATGGTAAACATGAATTTTATTTGACTGGTTATAGTCAAGATGCACAGGTTACATTAACCTCAGATGTACCTACGCCTTTAAAAATTAGAGGATTAGTATTGGAGATAGATTATTAATGGGCGACCCAGTAACAATGATTATGGTAGCGACAGCAGTATCTGTTGGTACAAGTGTTCAACAAGCACAAATAGCAAGAAAACAAGCTGCGTTTCAAAAAGAACAATATGAATCTAATAAAAAGATAGCTATTAAAAAAGCTGAGTATGATACAGTTCAAGCAAAAGATAGACATGAATTTCAAATGGGAAGTAATTTATCTTTAGCAACTCGTTCAGGAGTAGATACATTTTCTAGTCCTTCTTTCTTAGCACATACATCTTATAATGCTAGAGTATTAAATGATAATTTAGCACAAATAGATTTAAACAAAGAGGCATCTATAACAAGAGCAAACCTTGGTATTAGTCAAGCAAGTCTTGCTGCAAGATATGCAGTATGGGGAGCTGTGTCTGATATTGGAAATACATTTGCTTCATCTAGTTATAAATTACATCAACTAGATACAAGTGATGCTCCAACAAGTCTTAATTAATAATGGCTATAGAAAATATTAAAAGAGAAAGTAGACTACGAGAAATAGGAGTAGTACGAGGACAAGGTTTTGATGCTGGAACACAAGCATTACAAAAAACTAAAAGAGCAGCAGATAATATTATTGATACTGCTTTTAGATATGGAGCAGATAAAGTTTCTAAAGAAGCATTGTATGACGCAAAAGATATTCCATTAGATTATAAAGAAGAATATTATGTAGAAAGTCCTACTGGTGATAAAAGAATTACAGATGTTGTAGATGATAATGAAAATATTATTGGTAGTTTTAAAACACCAATAACAAATGACAGACTACCTTCAGGCAAAATATATAATACTGCTTATAATAATGAAAGAGATAAAATAGTTGGATTAAGTATTAAAGCATCAGCAGTAACATTTGCTGACCAAATGTATGTTCAATATCATAATGATTCAGAAGGATTTGTAGCAGCAGTTGATACATATTTAGAAAAAGTAAAAGAAAATGTAGGACCAAATTATCAAAACGATATAGAATTATTAGAAGCAGAAGTATTTAGCACTTATTATAAACAAATAGGTATGCGTGAATTACAAGAGCAAATGAATACTGATGCTCATAAATTATTAACTTCATTTCAAACTTTAAAAGAATCAGCAATTAAAGAAATAAAAAATATTCTACCTTCAGTAGACCCTATAGGTAATGATAGGTCTATGGTATTTGAATGGAATGCTGAAGAAAGTAAGATAGAATTATTTGTTTCAGAACAATATGAAGGTGAATGGCAAAAAGAAAAAGTAACAGGTGATGCTGCATCTGATAATTATTTATCATTATATGGACCATTACACGCACAAATAAATGAATTAAACAAATCTATAACAGATATAAATACAAGCACTTTATTATCACCAGAAAAAAAAATAAGTGAAGTCAATTTATTAAAAAGAGATTTAGCTACAAACTTAATACAAAACTTAATTGATAATGCAGTTAGTGATGATGCTGAACCAATAGAAGGTCAAATAAGTTTATTTCAATTACAAGAAGGAATAACTGGAACTACAGATAATGCTTATATAAATTCAATAAAAGATTTTGTAGGTAATAATCAAACTATAATTAATCAATGGGAAGAAAAAGTAAATGGACAAAGATTAATTATGAATGGAATTAATAATGCTAGTAAAGATAATATAAAAATATTAATGGAAGTTGAGTTAATGGAAGACCTTAATTTTATTAATGGTTTATTAGCACAAGGAGAACACAACCCACAATACTTAGTAGAAAAAGAAAGACTATTAAAAAAGTGGGGTTCAATAGAAAAAATATTTGCTGGTATGGATTTAGGTGAAGAAACAAAAGCAATGTTTCAAAAATATATAAAAACAGGAGAAGGAGAACATTTATTACAAAGTATTATAGGTAATGTTAATAATCAAACTATAATGAACAATGGAACATTTCTAAGATTACTAAAAGAATTTAGTATAGATTGGACAAGTGGTCATGTAATAGATTTTTTAATGTTAGGTGAAGATGCAGAAGCAATAAATAATTGGGCAGATGATTTATTAAAATCAGAAGATTTCCTTAATCAAAAACCTAGATACCAAGCACAGATTGTAAGTAAAATAGTAACTAAATTAAATTCTATTGATAGTGCAGCTGCACAAAAATTAGCTGATATATGGATGATTTCAGGAGTATTATCTACTAATATAAATAATGGTATAGGATATTCAAAAGGTAATTCTACTGATAGTACATGGAGAAACCAAGCTGATGAATATATTAATTACCATGATAATGAAAAAAAATTATATACTCACCCAATTTATGGTGTAGACCCAAGCACACAAAAGATAAGAGGAAGTGATGAAAAACTTTTATTAAAGTTTATTGCTAATACTAATGTTCTTCCTACAACAGAATATGATTGGTTAAATGGTATTGTTCATAATACTTTGAATGATGAGAAATCTATAGAATTAGCATTACAACAATTTCATTTTTTTAAAAAAGTACAAAACCTATCAGATTTTTCTGGTGGTAATGTAGGTTTTGAAATTACAGCATCATTAAATCCTGAAGCATTATCAATGTTTCATATGATAGATAGACAACTACAAAATTACAGTCCTGATAATAAAGAAACTTTAATGAAAGCTATAAAAGATAGAATTAATTTTGATTATAACAGAACACAAAACAATGCTTTTAGTGAAACAGAATATTATGGTACTTCTGATGGACAACAAACTATGTTTGAAAACTCAGATGTATGGAGACATTTAGTTAAAGGAGCAAAAAAAGTAGACACTGATATGGTTTGGAATTCAGAAGCAAAGCATACTATATTAGAAATATATAAAACAAATAGGTTTAAAGGGTTTGACCGTCAAGCAGCTATGGATAGTGCAATAACACATACATTATTTTTTCAATGGCAACCTAGCAAATATGGATTTAGTGCTATGTCATCTTTAGGTGGGTGGAAAGAAGATGCTAATGATGTAATGATGGCACATTTACCAGTAGAATTATTCTTTGGAGGACATGATACTGACGGAGATGGGAAACCAGATTTTACATGGTTAGAAAATCATGTACTAAAAGATTTTGTTACTAATGCAGATTGGGATTTTATTGGTGGAATTAATATAGAAGATGTAGAAGAAAAAAAAGAAGTTGCTTCTGCTTATGGTTTGGCTGCAACTAAAATGATACCAGCACATACTAACTATCAAATATTAAAATACCCTGATAATCCTAAAGCTGGTTATATAAATTTAGTATTAGGAGAAAATTTATTTCTTAAAGCATCACCTAATGTTTATAATAAAGGATATCCTAAGTATGAATTATATTTTAAACAACCAGATGTAGGTCAAGTATATTGGGGTCAATTAAAAAAATTAACTAATAAAGATGGAGAACCTTTTCTTATAGATTTTGGTGTTAAGTATGAAGAACTAAATAAAGAAAGATGGCATCAAAATTTAAAAGATGCAAAAGATATGAGATTAGAATGGCTAACTAAACCACACCCATCAATACAATACACAGATGATGGTGTAGCATACATACTTCCGGGCTGATATAAATGGTAACTAGTTTACAAAAATCTTCAAGTGCTTTTCAAGAAGCTATCAATCTTCCTATTAATGAATTGATGCTGCCAAATGAATATACTGAAAATGAATATAGACCTTTTATAACTCCTACTGCTCCTGATTATTATGGACAATCTTATTGGAGAGATATGGTAGACCATTGGACTTTACAATGGCAAGGAGCTGTTCAATATGGAATTAATAATGATATGGGTATTTTTGAAAATGATGAATCATGGAATCCTTTAGATGAAAATCGTAATCCTTATTTTAATGAATTAAAAAAATATGAACAACATATAGAAGACTTAGCTATGACAAGAAGTCAAACACACTTTGAATATGTAAAAGGAAGATTAGATGAAAAGTATGAATCAAAACAAAGATTAGAATATTCTGATAGATGGACACCGGGATTTCTAACTGGAATGGCAAATCCATTATATCTTATTCCTTTACCAGCAACTATGGGTGTAGGTATAGCAAGAGGTTTTGCTAAAGCTGGTGGTATGATGTTTGGAATTATGTCAGCAGAAGAAGCATTGTATCATACTTATGACCCAACAAGAACAGCTAGAGAATCTGCTATGGCTATTGGTACTGGTACTATTATTGGTGGATTAATAGGTGGAGGGTTTGGAGCATTTGGTAAAGCAACAAAAACTAAATTTAATTCTAAAAGTGTAGATGATATTGGACAAAAATTTGATAATGAACACGCAAAGATAGAAGGTAAGGTAGGCTCACCTTGGGATAATGTAAATGTTAAACCACATAGTTCTAATATTAATAAAGCTAATACATTATCTTTTGTTCAAAAAGTAGGGAATACAGTTAGAGTAGTATTTGATGGTAAAAGATTAATAAAAATGTTTGATGATGGAGAAAGATGGTGGACTAATCCTAAATTTATGGGAACAACTAGAGTATTTGCAGATGATACATTCTCATCAGTAGATGAAACAATACAATTTGCTATAGAAAGAGCTTGGGCAAAAAGTAAATTTAAAATTAAACCTAACCAAACTCGTTCAGCTTTCAATGAAATGATAAATGATTATGCTTTAGCAAGAGTAAAAGGTAGAAAGATTTATAACTCTAAAATAAATCATGCCATTACTCCTGAACAGGGTGGACAAATGAAAAGAGGAGCTTTTAATATTGGAGATGCTTTAGGAGTAGAAAAGTTTTTTAGTAAATTTACTCCATTTTATAGAGGAATTGATAAAGTTAAAAAAGGTTTTGGTGGTGATAATTATTTAGCATCTAAGATATGGGAATTATCTTGGTCAGGTGTAAGACACGCTGGTTTGTTAATGGGTATTGCTAGACCTAACAATGTAGAATCAATGGCAAAAACTTATCTAGGAAAAAATAAACAATTAATTGATTATACTAGAGAAGCATATGCAAAATTTACAGGTAATCCAAATAGAAGAACAATATTAGATGTTGAAGTAACTAATACTATGACTGATATTGGAGCAAAGTGGAATCAAATGAGTGGTAATATTGGTAAGAGTGGTGGAGGAAAACCTAATAACCCTATTACTTTTAATGAATTTTCTAAAAAAATATTCCATCAAATTATAACTCCTAGAGATGATGCAGATGATATTATTAAAAAAGTAGCAGATAGGTATAGAAAATTCTATCGTGAAATAGGAATGGAAATGTCGGAGAAAGGAATGTTTGCTACTGAAAAAGGTATAGCTAAACAACTTAAAAAAGTAAGAATAGATATAGAATCATTAAGAAGAAGATTTAATAATCTTGGAAAAGAATTACAAAATATTCAATCAGCTCCATACTTAAAAGGTATTAGAGATAGATTAAAAAATGAATTAGATGATTTAAGAGCATATGAAAAAGAACTAATAGATTATTTAGAAACAGGTAAAGCAAATGGATTTAAAGATTTATTAGAAAATTATTTTCCTCGTATGTGGAATTTAGATGCTATAACAAAATACCCTGAACAATTTAAAGCTATAATATTTGATTACTATAAAAAGAATCCAATTATTTATAGAAATGGAAAACCAATTAATCTTTCAGATGACCCAGTAAGAATACAAAAAGCAGTAGATAAAACATATGATGACATAGTTAATCAAGCAAAGATAGATGATATTGATGGTTCTATGGCTTGGCTTTATAGAAAAAAAGGTGGAGGTAATGGTGTTCGTTATTTAAAAAGTAGAAACTTACGAATGGATAATAGTGAGTTTATTATTAATGTAGATAATAAAGTAGTATCTTTTATTCAAGAAGATGTTGAAGGAGTAACTAAAGCATACATAAGTAGATTATCTCCTATGATAGCTATGGCTGATAAATTTGGTGATAGATTTATGGCTGGAGAAATAAGAAGAATAATTCAATACACAACTGATAAATATATTCTTCCAGCAGCAAAACAAGGTAATCATGCTAAAGCAAAAAAATATGCAGAAGATTTATATGATTATTTAGATGAAGTTAAAGATTTAAAAGATAAAGTGTTAATGCAATTTAATTTAGCTGACCCTACAGCTATATTTGAAAGAGGAGTTAAGGTTGCGAAGAACTGGACAGCATTAGCTATTATGGGTTCTGTTATTAAAACAGCAATACTTGATGCTGGTAGACCTATAATGATGCACGGATTTAAAAATACTTTTGGTACTGGTGTTAAAAATTTAATGACTTCAACAAAAGATTTTAAAATGGCATCTAAAATGATTTCAGATGAAGTAGGTGAATCACTTGATGTTGTATTTGCATTAGCACAAAGAAGATTTGTAGAAGCTGGTGGTGATATAGGAGGCATTAGTGGATTTGAAAGAGCATTAAATAGAAACACAGGTGTATTTTATGTAGCTAATTTATTAGCTCCTTGGACTAAAATGTTAAAAGATTTTACTGGAGTATTAGGACAACATAGAATGGTTAAACATAGTCTTGAATGGAGTAAAGGAACTATAAAACCAAATGATATGAAATGGTTATTAGAAGTAGGAATAGACCAAAGAAAAGCATTAAAAATTGTAAGAGAATTAAATGCTGGTAATATACAAAAAGGAGATAATATTTTTTTAATGAATACTATGTCTTGGAGTGACCAAGAACTAGCTCATTATGTTCGTTCACATTTATCAGATGAAATAGTTAGAACTATTGTAACTCCTAGAGCTGCTGATAGACCAAATGTTATGGATGGAGTATTAAAAATAGCTACAGGAAGAACAGCATCAGGACAAAAAAAATATTTTAGAGCTGATTCTTCTGGTTTTAGTATGCCATTTCAATTCTTATCTTATGGAATGTCAGCTACTTCTAAGATTATGTTAGCTGGATTACAAAGACGAGATGCTGCTACTATGTCAGGACTTGTAGCTATGATGACATTAGGTTATTTCTCAGCAAGATGGAGAGACCCTTATTGGGATAAGAAAACTTTTACTGAACAAACAATAAGAGTAATAGAATTAACAGGTATGTTAGGTGTAGTTAATGATATGAATATAATGTTAGAAACATTATCAGGTGGACATTTGGGAGCAAGACCAGCTTTTGGAGCAAGACCTTTATTTGGTGAAGTTAATATGGGAGATAGATTGGGTGAACCTTTCGGACCGGGAATTAATATGGTAACTGAAGCAATATGGGCTATGACTTCAGATGATGCAACAAGAAATGATAGAGCTGCGATTGTGCGTAGACTAATTCCTTGGAACAATTTATGGGTATGGAAAGACTGGTTTAGACAAGCAAGTGAATCTGCATATGGAACTTTAATAGAAAAGGAAGATGATTAGTGGCACATATAACAATATCAGATAATGCTCCTAGAGTACAGATAACAGGAACTACAAGTGTTGGTCCTCACGCATATAACTTTGAAATATTTGCTGATGCAGATTTAAAAGTATATATCAATGATACCCTTAAAACTTTAACTACTCATTATACTGTAGCTGGAGCTGGTGAATCAGGTGGTGGTAGTATTACTTTTACTGGTGGTAATGCTCCTTCTTCTTCATCAGATGTTATAACTATTCAAAGAGATTTAGCAGTATCAAGAACAACAGATTTTGCTACTTCTGGTAGTTTTCAAATAGATTCTTTAAATACAGAATTTGATAAACTAACAGCAAAAGTAGCTCAACAAGAATTTAATATTAGGAGAGCTCCTCTACTTAAAGCAACTACAGTAGATGCTAACCTAGACGAAACATTTCCTGACCCTGTAGCACACAAAGGAATTAAATGGAACAGTTCAGCTAATGCCTTAGAAGCAGTACATTTAGATTTTAGTGCTGCTGTTTCAACTGTATCTGTAGGTAATCCAGCAACTGCAGCTTTAAATACAACTACTGGAGTTTTTACTTTTGGTATTCCAACTGGAGCAACTGGAGCAACAGGTTCTACAGGACCTACTGGTCCAAGTGGTCCAACTGGTCCAAGTGGTCCAAGTGGACCGACAGGTTCTACAGGTTCAACTGGACCTGCAGGACCAACAGGACCTAGTGGACCGACAGGACCTAGTGGTCCAACAGGACCAACAGGACCAACAGGACCAGCAGGTTCTGGTTCTATGACAAACTTTATACTAGAGGATGATTCTGGTGATGAAGTTACAATAGCAGATGGAAAAGAAGTTAAGTTTATTGGTTCTGGTATTACAACAAACTGGACAGATACTGATAATGGTACTGACGCAGACCCTTATGATTTAACTTTTACTGTTGATGCAGCTCAAACTGGAATTACTTCCATGTATGCTACTGATTTAATTTTAGGTGAAGATGCAGAAACTGCTATTGATTTTGGAACTGCAAATGAAATTGATTTTAAAGCTGATAATGCTGCAAGATTAACATTAACTGCTTCTTCTTTATATCCAGTAACTACTAATCAAATTGATTTAGGAACTGCTTCTTATGAATTTAAAGATGCTTTCTTTGATGGCACAGTAACAGCAGATGCTTTTGCTGGACCATTAACTGGTAATGTAACAGGTAATGTTTCTGGTACAGCAGCTACTGTTACTGGAGCAGCACAATCTAATATTACTTCTGTTGGAACTTTAACTACTTTATCTGTAGATAATATTACTGTTAATGGAAATGACATTTCTTCTACAGATACTAATGGAAATATTACTGTAACTACTAATGGCACAGGTAAAATACAATTTAATGATTTAGCTTATATTCCTCAACAAGCATTAACATCATCATCAAATGCTGTTGCTTGGGATGTTCAAGCTAAACCAAATGCTTATCATCAAACTTCAGAAAATACGACTTTTTCTGCTCCAACAAATGGTGTTGAAGGAGCTTTTATTTGTTTGGAAATTAATTATAATGGCTCACATACTATTGGGTGGAATACAGTTTTTGAATTTGCTGCTTCAACTGAACCAACAGAAACTGCTACTGATGGCAAGACTGATATTCATGTATTTAGATATAATGGAGCAATATGGCAAGAAGTAGGTAGAACAATGAATTTAAGTGAGAGTTAAAATATGTATGCAATAGTAGAAAGTAATAACATTACCCAAACATTTAATAATCCTAGAAAATTAGTTATTAATAATATTCGTTATTCAACTAAAATTTATTCTTTATGGACTGTAGCTGAAAAAAAAGCCATTGGCTTATACGAAGTTGAGTATGATAACACTAATAGAAAAGATGAAGAATGGTATACTAATACTAATCAAACTTTAACCTATGATGCTAGTTCTGATAAAGTTACTGCCAGTTATGGAACTGCTACAGCTAAAAAAATTGCCGATACCTTATGGACTTCTCAAGACAAAACTGATGGATTAATACCAGAAGGTCAAGATGTAGGTGATGTTGCAGTAAAAGGATTAAAAACAATTAAAAAAGAAATGATAGACAATAAATGTGCTAGTTTATTAGCACCTAGTGATTGGCGATTAATAAAAGCAAAAGAAACAGATACAGAAATGGATAGTGGTTGGAAAACTTGGAGAGCAAGTGTCAGAACTAAATGTAATTCTATGCAAACACAAATAGATAATGCTAGTGATGTTGATGCTTTGGCTAGTTTGTTTACTTACACCGAACAAGAAGATGGTTCATTTACAAGACCACTAGGCGAATTTCCTGAGAAGGAATAATCAATGCCTTTAATTCTTCCAGCAAACACTTTAGATAGTAGTTTTAATATAGATAATTCACTTAGATTTAATGATGGAGATAACAATTATTTAGAAAGAACTTTTGATTCTGGAGGAAGTAGAAGAAAATTTACAATAAGTTTGTGGGCAAAAAGAAGTGAATTATCTTCTGGCAATCAGCCTCTTTGGGCAGCAGCTCCTAGTACTGGTGGACAACTTTCTTTAACATTTGATTCTAATGATAAATTAATATTAAGAGAATATAATACTACTGATGAAGAAGTTCTTAATTTAGTCACAGACAGATTATTTCGTGATCCGTCAGCTTGGTATCATATAGTTGCGTCAGTAGATACAACTCAAAGCACAAATACTAATAGAGCAAAACTATATGTAAATGGAGAATTACAAACTTTAGGAACAGCGACTTATCCAAGTGAAGATTATGATTTACTTATGAATAGCACAACAAACACAGGAAAATTTTTTGTTGGTAATCAAACTTATTCAAGCACAAGCACAGTTTTTGATGGGTACATTGCAGAATTTTTTTTTATTAATGATTCTCAATTAGCAGCAAGTAGTTTTGCTGAAACAGATGATAATGGAGTTTGGATACCTAAAGATGTAAAAGATGATTTAACTTTTGGAACTAATGGACTTTATATGGAATTTAAAAATGTAAATCCAATTTTAGGAGATGCTGTTGGCAGACATAAAATAAGTCCATCTAATGGTGCTACCTTTAATACATCTGTTAAAAAATTTGGTTCATCAAGTTTATATTTAGATAATACAAATAATTATTTAGATATTCTTGGGGTTAATAGAGGTGATTTTGGTTTCGGTGCTTGTAATAGCAATTCATGGACAATAGAATTTTGGGTTTATTATTTAGGAAATTCTTCGAGTGGTTCTGATTTTATAGTTCATGGCGATAATAATTCTTTTAAAGTAAATTGGAGACCTGCTGACCCTCAATTTAAAGTTGAGGTACAAGATACAGAATACGCTTTTGGAAATAATTCACCAGGACTAACTGATGATACTTGGACACATATAGCAATTGTTAATGAAGGTGGAACATTAAAAATTTATAAAGATGGTACTGTTGATGGAACAACACATGATATTTCTGGCAAAACTGTAAGTTCACCAAATAATATACATATAGGTTATTCAGATGCAGATACTTTTGATGGTTATATTGATGAATTAAGAATTTCAAATACAGCTAGATACACAGGAAATTTTTCAGTAGCTACATCTATATTTGATGTTGATAGTAATACTAAATTATTATTACATATGGATGCAGACCACTCAATAGGTACAGATTCAAGTGGACAAGGAAATCATTTAACATCTTATAATTTTACATTAAATGATCAAACTACTGATACACCTACAAACAATTTTGCTACTTTAAATCCAACTAATCCTACTGAAAGCAATGCTTCTTTTTCTGAGGGTAATTTAAAATTTATAAATACATTAAATTCTTCACCACATCATGCTTTAGCAACTGGTTCTTTTGCTGTAGCAAATGGTAAATGGTATTGGGAAGTTAAAGTAGATGCTGTTGGTGGAACGGCTATGTCTATAGGTGCTATAGAGGTAACTGAATTTGCAAAAAATGATTTTACAGGAGATAATGGAGTAGGTTATTTTAATAATGGTAATTTTCATTATAGAGGTTCTGAAGATACAGACCCAAATACATATACAACAGGAGATATTATAGGAATTGCTTTGGACATGGATAATAGGGCAATATACTTTCATAAAAATGGCACTTATGAAGATTCTGGAGACCCGACAAGTGGAGCTTCAAGAACAGGTTCGGCTGGTGGTACATTACATGCTAGTAATGTAACTATGACACCAGCAGTAAGTAATTATAATAGTGGTGCTTGTAATGTAAATTTTGGCAATCCAGCTTTTGAAATAGCAAGTTCAAATTCTGATGCAAATGGGTATGGTAGCTTTGAGTATTCAGTACCAGCAAATTACTATTCTCTTTGTACAAAAAATTTATCGGAGTACGGATAATATATGGCCTATACAACAATAGATGACCCATCAGCATATTTTCAGACTGTAATTTGGACTGGAGATGGAAACGATGACAGAAGTATAACTTTTGGTGGTAATTCAGATATGCAACCAGATATGGTTTGGACTAAAAGGAGGCCAACTGCTTCTTCACATGGATTAAGGGATAGTACAAGAGGAGCTGCAGTGGAATTATTTCCCAACGCTTCGGATGTAGAAACATCAGTTTCAGACAGATTTCAAGCATTTGAAAGTGATGGATTTCAAATTGGAACAAATGGTGACATTAACCATGCTTCTTCAAATAATACTTATGTTGCTTGGGCTTGGAAAGCTAATGGTGGAACAAGAACAACAAATACTGAAAGTGGAGCTAATCCCGGTGGTGGTTATCAAGCTAATACAACAGCAGGATTTTCTATTATAGATTATACAGGAACAGGTAGTGCAGGAACTATGGCACATGGTTTAGGTGCAGTACCGGAGTGTTTTATTGTTAAAGGAAGAAATATTGGAGGTAGTTGGAGAATGTATCATCATAAAATGGCATCTGACCCAGAAACAGATTCAATAAAATTAGATGAAACTGGAGCTAAAGCTGATGTTGCGGGTCATTGGAATGATACAGCACCTACATCTTCTGTTTTTTCAATTGGTGATGATGATAATACAAATAATGATGGTAATACTTATATTTGTTATGCTTGGAAAGAGATTCAAGGCTACAGTAAATTTGGTGGCTATGAAGGTAATAATAATTCAGATGGGCCATTTCTTTATACAGGATTTCAACCTGCATTTTTTATGGTTAAAAATGTAGATGCAACATCGGCTTGGAGACTATATTCAAATAAAATTTCAAATCAAAATGGATTTAATGATGTAGACCGTCACCTTTATCCTAACTCAAGTGAAGAAGAAGGAGGTGGGGGTCATGTTGTTGATTTTCTTTCTAATGGTATTAAAATAAGAGGAGATAACGAAGATGTAAATGATGCAAATACTTATATCTACATGGCATTCGCAGAACATCCATTTGTATCTAGTAAGGGAGTTCCATGTACAGCACGATAAATCCTAAATGTCCAGAATGTGGCTGTGATAATTGTATTTGTGATGAACAATGCGATTCGTGTGGAGCATAAATGGCTTCCCTTTCAGATAAAACAGAAATAGGATTACCTCTTAAAAATCTTTTAGGTTTATTAGGAGCAGTAGCTACTGCTGTATGGGCATACTTTGGGATTATTGAAAGGCTAAATAATATTGAGACTAATGGAAAACTAATGATTACTGATGTTGAAAAAAATACTGAATTTAGAATTAAATGGCCTAGAGGAGAAATGGGTTCTTTACCAGCAGACAGTGAACAGTTTATGTTAATAGAACATATAGCTGGTCAAGTAGAAAAACATACACAACAACTTGAGGGAGGTATGCATAATAAAGTAAATATTGATTTTTTAAAAGACCAAGTAGAAAAACTTCAAGCTGATGTAGAAAAATTAAAAGATAAAGTGAGGGAAGCCAATGGTCATTGAGTATGTGTTTAGTTTATGTATGTTTGTTAATGGTAGTTTAGATGGGCATATGATTACAGATGGGTTATCACACTGCCTTAAAGCTAAGCGTGAAGCTGAACGTAATCTTTCAGACAATAGATTAAATACTATTCGTTATGAGTGTGGTAAAGTTAAAGCAGAACTTGTACCTGATAGTGAAGGTAATATGAAGATACTACGAATAATAGAAGATAAGTATGGGGAATAAAAAGATGTTTGGTTATGCAATTTTATTAGCAGCTAATATGTATGGTTGTTCTATGTATGATGGTATGTCTATGAAACCTCATAAAACTACTGTATCTACAACAACAAGTATGAGTGATATTGATAAAGGAGATAGCGATAAAGACCAAGAAAAACAATCAATGGGAATAACAGTTAAACAAGAATTTATATGGGAAGATAAATAATGGAAAAAATTATTATATCAATAGTAGCTGCAGTTTTAATTGGTCTTGGTACATGGAATCTTAATCAAACATTTAATCTTTCTATTGAAGTAGCTAAAATGAAAACTCAAATAGAAATGCTAACAAAAGATTTAAAGAAAATAAAAAATAAGAAAAAGAAAAAGAATGACTAAGATATGGTTAATGCTTATATTATTATCATCACCTAATTTACCATCAGTAAAATATAATGCTTATTTATACAAAACTGAAAATGAATGTGTAAATGCTCAAGCAAATTTTATGAATTATTATGAAAAAAAATCTGATGATTATAAAAAAATTACTGTAGTAGATACACATTGTATAGAATTTGAATCTTTTCCTATAGCTAGATTTAATCCTTCAGGAGCATAGACAAATCAAATTACTATTGTTATAATCTTATATGGCTTGGCGTTATAAAATATATAATGGCGAAAGAATAACAGATGAAGGTACTTCTAGTACCAAACCTAGTGTTCATATAGACCCTCACCCTAATTGGATTGTAAAGAAAAATGAAAATGGTGATGTCCTTTCCATAGAATACCAACCACCAATAATTAAAATAGTATACGAAGAAATAGTAACAACCACAATTAAGGAGGATTTAGTATGATAGATAAAGAAGCTATAGATATTATGGCAAAGACTTTGTATGGTGAAGCAAGAGGAGAAGGTGAAGAAGGTTTAATAGCAGTAGGTAATGTTATTAAAAATAGAGTTAAAAAGAAAACTTGGTATGGCAAAACAGTAAAAGATGTTTGCCTTAAAGCATGGCAATTTAGTTGCTGGAATCATAATGACCCAAATTTTAAAACTATCTCATCACTCGACAAACGGAATAAAACATTTGCAAAGATTTTGGTACTTGCCGAGCAAATTTTAAATGATGAATTTGAAGATAATACTGAAGGTTCAACACATTATCATACTTCAAGTATAAAGCCAAAATGGGCTAAAGGTTTGACACCTGTTGTAACTTTAGGTAATCATCTTTTCTATAATAATGTGAGGTAAGTATGCTTGGTATATTAGGTAGTTTAATAGGTGGTGGTAAGATTAGCAAGTCTATCTTATCTACTGGTTTAAAAGTAGTAGATGAACTCTACGAATCAGATGAAGAAAAAAAGATAGCACAGCGAACACTAGCTGAGATAGACGCAAAGCTAAAAGAAAAACAGATAGAAGTAAATATAGCTGAAGCTAAACATAAAAGTTTATTTGTTGCTGGTTGGCGTCCATTTATAGGTTGGATATCTGCAAGTGCTTTAGCTTTTAATTTTATCGTAGCTCCTTGTATGGAATGGTATATAGCTTTTGCTCAACTAGATATTACATTACCTAACATATCCTTAAATGAATTATATCCCATCATCTTAGGTATGCTGGGTCTTGGATTTGCTCGTAGTTATGAGAAGACCAAGAAAGTAGATGACAGGCATTAATAAAAAAGTTGCTCTAGTTATAGGTGATAGCCATGATTCTCCTAAGATTAGTAAGGAAAGGTTTTATTGGATTGGTAGACACGCTGCTTTTCTTAAACCTGATATTCTTATTCATATTGGAGATTTGTCTTCTTTGGATTCTCTTTGCCATTTCATTCCTGACGATACTTATACAGCCAAAGTTACTAAACCTTTATATGAAGAAGATATGCTTAGCTTACAGGAGGCATTGTTTGAGTTGGACCAAGGGTTGGGCGACTACAATGTTAAGAAGGTTTTATTAGAAGGCAATCACGAATATAGATTACATAAATACGCAGATAAAAATCCACCAGTTTTTGGTATGCTTCAAAAGAAATTTTATGAAGTTATGGAATCATTCAACTGGGAGCATATAGAAATGAGTAAGATGTATAATTTTCATGGCGTTAATTTTACTCATGTTCCAATAAATGCTATGGGTAAGGCGTATGGTGGTGTTAATGCAGAAAGAAAGATAGCTACTGAAACACAAGCTGATTTAGTCTTTGGACATTCTCATAGATTTCAAGATGTAAGAGTGCCAGTCTTAGGTTCGCCATTAGCTTACAGGAGAGTAGTTAATGTTGGTTCTTCTATGCCACATGGTCATATAGAAGAATATGCTAAACATAATTTATCAGGTTGGACTTGGCAAATTACTGAGATTCGTATATGGGATAATCATATTCAAGAAGTCAATTCGATTTCTATGCAAACACTTGAACAACTTTATAAAAGGAGGAAAAAGTGATATTTAACTGGAAGTTTATAAATAATAAATCTAAAAATAAATGGGTATGGATTGGTATTTATTACTCAACTACTAAACACGAACATAATTTTCAAAATGTATTATCCTATTAAACCTAGAGGTAATCGTAAGGTTATCAATACTTATGTCTATCATAAATCATTTAATGATAAACAAATTAATAGAATTAAAACTTTATTAAGTGATGATTGGAATAAAGCTGAAGTAGAAACTGGTGATTCAGGTCGTTATAAATCTGATATAAGAATTAATGAAGAACAGACATTAATACCTGATAAAGATGGATTTCCATATACACAAATTTCTAATGTAGTAGCTGAACTTAATAGAGATTGGTGGAACTTTGATGTTACTGGTTTTAATTTTTTAACTGACCATCCATCAGCATTTAAGTATAATGTTGGTGGTAAGTTTGATTGGCATTATGATTTTACTCATAGTGAACCAACTAGAAAACTTGGTTTTACATTACAACTTTCTAATTCATCTGAATATGAAGGTGGTAATTTAGAATTTTTTGGACATGAATTTGATGAAAAAAGTAGAGAGAAAGGAACTTTAATTTTATTTCCTAGTTACTCATGGCATAGAGTAACAGAAATAACTAAAGGAACTAGACTAGCTATGGTTGGTTGGGTTCATGGTCCAAGCTTTCAATAAGCATATCTATTATATGCTTAGCTTTTTCTAAGTCTTCTTTTCTATTTCCCTTCTGTCGTAGGAGATATTGTATTATATCTCCTTCGGCTTTAGGTATTTTATTAGCTATAAAGAACTCCATTGGCTGTATTTTCCACCCTAAATAGTGGCTACCACCTATCTGTTTATTAAAACTACCCATTTAAACCTCCATATTTGCCTCCTGAGAGGGTTTTTATAATTAAGTAGGGTAGCAGTAGGTACGGAGAAGATAACCTACTGTCGCTACCCTTTTACTTGCTCAAGGAAACAAGTATATTCTACTTATTTCTTGAATTTCGATTTGTCAAAACTTTAGATTATAACATTTAATACAATAATGAGTGGCATTATCTTGATAATACCCATAATTTGTAGGAAAATAACTAATCATTAAGTCTTTGTGGTATTTAGTATTACATGAATTACAGGTATAAAAATTAATTTTTCCCTTTTTTCTTATACGCTTTTCAACATACTTACCCTCAAGTTTTATTATATTACTCATATCTCTTTCTCCATATGTAAGATACTCTTTCCCATAGTAATCTAATTTTAATCTGTTCTCTTGTCTTTGGTTCTCTTAAAGCTCTGCGATTTAATTTTTTTAGACAGTGCTTTATCTTTGTCTTTAGTTTCATGTGCTTCTCCTTTAACTAAATGAATAAAGTATTTCCAATCTAATACTACTGTTGGTAATTGTCTGTCTTCTACTAACAATAATATTTCTGCATTACCTTTCCATCTTTGAATAGTTTTAAATCCTTCACCATTAGCTCTAGCTTTAGCTTCAACTGATGAACCACCAAGTATATCTACTACTAGGTCATGGGGGAATCCAACTATAGCTCCACTCATTGGTTGTCTTCTAGCCTGAATCCCCTCATGTTCGAACATATGGACTAGCTTTCGTTCTACACGATAGCCCTTTTGTTTTTGACTTCTGCCCATATTAAAAAGGTATATCTTCTACTTCTTCTTTAGTGCTGTTGTTAGATGGTGATACTGTTTGTGTTGCAGTATCACCACTAGCTCCACCACCAAGACCTATTCTTTTTACTGCTCCTCTAAATCTAGGTACATTAATTTCTGTAATCCATTTAGTTCCTGTATCTGATTCAAAGCTACGAGTAGTAATCTCTCCTTTGATATAAAACATCTCGCCTTTTTTCCCTACTCTTTCTAATGTTGCTGCTAACATAGGGTCAAAGACAACTATCTTATGCCATTCAGTTTTCTCTTGCCACTCATCACCTTTTTTATATTTTTGATTAGTAGCTAAAGATAACCTTGCATACTTATCACCTTTGCTAGTTTCTTTTATTTCAGCATCAGCTCCTAGTCTGCCTATTAGTGTTACTTCATTTATCATTCTTTACCTCCTTATGAGATTTAATATTAAACTCTTTATATAATTCATCAATGTATTTAGAGCTATCAAATTTACCCATGAATACATCTGCTGATAATCCTATATGACTAAATGCTTTAGTCATAGCATCTGTCATAGCTTTCTTAGGAGCTTCATCATCTAACTTACCATTAGTTTTATATAAATTTTGAACAGAAGGTATTGGTCCAAAGCAATTAGTTAATGCTTTAGTATCATCATCTAACCAATAGATAGTAACTTCAGCAAACACTAGCTTATCAGTATAAGTAAATTTGTTTTCATGTTTCCAACCTTTACCTATAGGTCCAAACTGTTCTGTCATTCTCATTATCTGCCATTGAGGGTCAATAGTAGTTAGGTTTCCCCAACCTTTATTCATACCTTTAGTAGCTCTTGGGTCAGTCTTCTTTAGTTTATCCCATATTATTTTATTGGGATTTAATGCTGTAGTTGGCATAATGTTTTCCTCCGTTTTTAATCATATCTGTTTGTATATCATATCCATCTTTCTTCAAGTTGAATATGATAGCTGATAATCTAAAAGCTCCGAATTTAGTTAGAGCTTCTAGTGGTGTAATACCTTTGCCTTCTTGCAAATGTATTAAAACTTTTTGCTTTTGAGTTTTATATCTTGCTATTGCCATTTATTTCCTCCTCTATTTTATCTGCTAATCTATTGTCTTCCATGTTGTCCATTATTTTATCAAACTTTTCTAGAGTATTATTAAAGTGTTGTATTACTAGAGTTCTTGCATCAAATAATTGTGAGTATGTTAATGTATTGTCTACTTCAATATCAGTTAATACAAAATCATTTACTGTTAGTTTCTTCTGCTGCATTAAATTCTCCTACAGTTATGTTTAATCTTCCAGTTTTAGAACGCTTAACTGTAACACCATGTCCAGTAGCTTCTCTCCAATCTGGTTGCACTAGAGATTTAATTTCTTTTTTACTAGCTTCAAATTCTCTAGCTTGTTCTTGTGTTTGTTTTAATGTTTGTGAAAGATACGCCCATTGATTACTACTTGTCATATCTTTAACTATCATCTTATCTAACACAAGCTCTTTAGTTGATGGTGTTTCTATTGCTTCACCATCATATGGTGGTTTGTCTTGTACAACAAAGCTCCAAAACTGTTCTTCCTTTTCTACTAATTGATTCATAAACTTTTCGTTCTTTTCTATACGATAAGCTCCCCATCTATTACCAAAGATAATAGATAACCAAGCATAGTTACAATCAAACACATACATATAATGATGTATCTGTGGTAGATATGTTTCTATTGCTTTCTCTTGTGTAACAAATCCGTTTAAATGTTTAGCTTCAAAGATACCAAATTCATTATCACCATAGATTAAACCATCTACATTTGCATACATGAAATCTTTTTTCTCACTAACTTTTAATCCTGTATGTGCTACTTCCATGTTCATTTGTTTTTCAAACCATTTAAGATTAAATGATTCTGTCCATACTCCTAGCTGTACTGGAAATTCATTTGATAAATTTGGTAAATCTTTTTTACCTGTCTTCTCTAACCATAAGTCATACCAATCTCCTGATACTATCTTACGAGCATCAGAACCACCGATACCTTTCATTCTTTCTTCTTTAGTATAAGCTACTTCACTCATTTGTCTTCTCCTTTTTATTTATTATTTGATTATGAATAGCTTTACCTATTACCATTGCAGTATCATCAAATTCTAATTTACCTGACATAGATTTTAAAGTTATATCATTTTTTATAGTAGATAATTCTTCTTCAGTAATAGTTATAGTATAAGTTTTATTTATTTTCTTCTCGTCTTTCACTATCCATCTTCTCCTTTCTTAATCTAGCTGATGAAATTTTTTCCATCATATCTTTACACTCCTTATCTCCCTTCTCATATCTATTCATAAATTCTATCCAAGGAAAACTTGGCATAGTTTTTATTATAAAATTTATATTTTTTTCTATCCATCTTTTCTTTCTGTTGTGTGGGTTAGACCAATCAATCGTTTGTGGTCGTCTTTTTGGATTCCATAATCGTGTTAGCTTTCTTATTTGATAGTCAATTTTATCTGACACTTTAGAACCTCAGCCCAATTATATAAGTTGTAGACATTAGGTCTACGCATACCACATTCCCATTTAGATACTAGCTTATCAGCTACACCTATCATATCATTGACTTCTATTTGTGTTAATCCCATCTCATGTCTCCGTTCAATAAAGGGTAAGATTACATCATTCCAAAACTTGTCGTTCTTTTTTTTGACTTGATAAGGCATTATAAATTTTTCTAGCTGTTTCAGCGCGAGGTTCATACTTGCCCTTGAGCCACCTATAGTATGTGCTTGGATTAATTCCAACATCTTTACACTTCTCCTTTATGGTATTCTTCTCAATACCTTTTATTAAATCTATAGCGTGTAACATAACGCATTACTGACACAATTTTTACACATTGTCTATCTAAATCTCCCATTCCAAGTTCTTCCTTCTCTTTGGAATCGTATTCTATTTTCTACTCTTGTTCCAATATTATATACATGCTCTATTAAATCTAAGTAGTCATCTATGTTAGTACAATGTCGCATCTTCATACTGTGTGTCATTAATTGTTTCCACCACTTAGCTCTACTAAAATGTCTGTCCTTATCTAAGATAATTAAAGCACTAACATAACTTCTTTTATTCCATGCACTAAAGACTGGCTTTTGTTTAACTAACCAATTACAAAATTCTTTAGCCCACTCTAGTCTTGTTATCTTTAACTGACCTTTCTTAAAGTCATTGATTTGTGTAGAGCTTAGTGATGATTCAGCTAAGATACTGATTGCTACTTGAGTTGGTATATCATAACTTTTAATAAACCAATCAAGTGTTGTATAAGGACCTACACCTTTTTCTAAATCCATATAAGATTTAATAAAGTCGGTGTAGTTCCAACCCTTTTGAACAGAATTGATTTGTCTTATCTCATCTATGTTCCAGTTCTGACCAGCTATATAGTGAACAGGTAAATTTAATTCTTTACATATAGTAAATCTATGCTGACCATCTACTATTTCCATTCTTTCATTAACTATTATAGGAATAGGTAAGAAGTTTTCTTTCATAGACCTACGCAGTCTACTTAAATGTAAATCGTTTAATGGTCTATTACCCTTGACAAATCTAAACTGATTGTATTCATTAGTAACAGTAATTTTTTTCATAATCTTTTTCTCCTTATGTTGAAGAACCTTACGCCCTTCAGAAATGAAAGGGCGTATGGTTCTGATTGAAAGTAAAGTTGTCCATGGCTAACCATGTGGCGTTATTACTTCCTAGTGGCACATGAATCAGCATCATAATCTTATCTATTTCATTTAAAAAGGATAAATTATGAGAGGCGTACCACTAACCATTGGTGGAGGAAACGAAAGATACGCCTTTGCCTCCCTTTAACCATTGGGGGAATATAAAAGATGCATCGCGTACCACTTCTTCGTTTTATATTCCCTAATTCTACCACATAATTTCTGGAGTATGTATTATGCTACATTTGAGGAGCTACCTCATTTTTCTGTAGAATGTTCTTTAATTATATTTATAATGCACACTCCTTTGTCCATCTAAATTATCAGTAAATAAAACTAACCACATATCATGTGTTAATGCTTTAGCTACTGCTCGTTCTCTATTGTATTTAACATTATGTTCTTTACCTCTAGTGTCTCCCCAATCTTCTGTTCTATCAGGGTGACTAGCATAATGTGTTAATGTATTATACAATGCCCATAATGTATTACCTAAACCCATAGATTCTTTTCTAAATCTATTAGCTAAGTTATCTACTAATGGTTTTGAATAATGCGAAGGTTCAGAAGGTCTTGGTCTATGACCAATAGTTTTCTTGAAGAATTGTAATGCTTCTTCAGGTGTAACTTCTGACTTAATCATTAATTCAAATTCATCTTTGCTTTCATTAAATTTACTTGGAGCTAATGATATTTTTTCTGCTACTGCATCTACATTAAAACCAAATGTATGTTTGTATCTATTAGCAACATGAATTGCTGGTGATAAGCAACCATTCAAACACCATAATCTAAGTGCATCAAATGTTGCTGCAAACATACGCGTTAAATCTAAACTTGAATCAATTACCATTCGTAGTTTAAGTACATCTCCTACTTGTGGTTCAGCTACATATTTATTAAATATAATTTCCCTTCTCCACTTGCTACCATCATCATATGTTTCATCAACTACTTTTATATCTGATAAATCTATTGATGGATTCTGTAGTAGTTTACTATTTACTTTCTCAACAATATCTTTGTGAGCTACTGGTACATATTTACTACCACAAGTAGATATTAATTCACCACTTGTTTTATTATATATACCTCGTCTTATAAACTTAGATATAGTTTCACCGTTCCTATCTTGTATAGGTCCAGTCTCTACATCAAAGTTTAATATTGATGGCACACTCAATGCTGTGCGACCACCTTCTTGTACGCTAGTTTCCATTAGTTCCCTCCCATTTATCATTAACTACATTCTCAATAACTTCTATATTATCATTGAGTTTTGATAGTTCTTGAATTGATTTAAGTATTTCTTCTCTAACTATCTTTCTAATTTTATCTGATAGTTCTTCATCAGTTAGCATTAGTTACCTCCTTTGATTCAAGACAATCTTCATGTTCCCAACTATCATAAGATTCATCTAGTGTTTCTGAATTACAAAATTCATTTAATGCATTATCTTCTTCATAGTCATCTTCTGAACAAGTAATGAAGTATGTTCTTTGAACATTATATTGATGCACTACTTTATATTCTGGCATTACTTACTTCTATCATTTATTTTAGTTATGTCTTTATAGATACTGCTCTTTGCCTCATCTAAACTTTTATTTACTTCTTCTATTTTAGATAGCGTAGGTAGTATTGCATCATAACAATTCTCTAAGCTATCTACCCTAGCTATTAAACCATTTACTCTTTTAACTTCTTTACCTAATATATCTATTTGTTTATTCATTACTTGTTTCAATGCTAAAAATTCTGTGCTTCTAAAGTTAGATGGTCTAAATATATTTAATATACTCATAACAACTCCATCATTTTAG